>Ga0247688_1000016_pt1 | contig 135536 bp, 109 predicted proteins | sample CNK29_metaG_FD_182718 | JGI IMG/M metagenome (GOLD analysis project Ga0247688, IMG submission 182718) | Soil microbial communities from Purdue University Martell Research Forest, Indiana, United States - CNK29 | ecosystem: Environmental > Terrestrial > Soil > Temperate forest > Bulk soil... | reverse complement strand
GGAACACGAATGGACGCGGACAATCGTAGGACTACGAACCCACGGACTGGAGAGCCGGATGCGGGAAATCCGCCCGTCCGGTTCGGAGGGAGGGGCAAGCTTCAATCCCTTGTCCCTACCCCTATCGCTGAAAAAGTCGGCCGTCGTCGGTCTGGCAAAAGCGCATCGTCGTTTGGAAATTGCTGCGGCCGGGGGGACGGCTACACGCCGCCGTCAATTGTGCAGGAGACGAGGAGACGAGGCTCTGACCAGATGCCAGAGATCTGTGGTCTGACTTCTGATTTCAGGCTTCTGATTTGCGTCTCACGTCGGCTCCGACAATTTCAGACGGCCACCATCCGGGCGCAGCGGATGGTTTCTAAAATTGTTGTCCCGCGCAGGAGTTGGTGGCATGGTTGTGTTGTGAAAACGGTTTTGAGCAAGCCAGCCAACGGCGCCACCGCTGCGGATGCCGAAGTGCGCCAGTTGCGCGCCACCGGCAAACGCATCGCCGCCGATAAGAAATCCATTCTTCGTTTTCTGGCGGCCACCGGCATGTATACGGCCACCGGCAAATTAAAGCCGCAGTTCCGCTGATGGTTTCCCATTCCCTCGTTGTCGGGTATCACGGTTGCGATGTGCGTGTCGCATGAGAGGTCATTTCGCTGAAAGATCCCCTTCGGCTCAGTCAAAATCCATGGGACTGGCTTGGCCACGGCCTTTATTTTTGGGAAGACAGTTATGCGCGGGCGAAAAGTTGGGCCGCAGTGGAAAGCCGACGGCGCGGGAGCCATATCAAACATCCCTCTGTGCTGGGCGCCGTGATTGACCTGGGCAATTGCCTCAACCTTGCCGACGCCGAAGCACTCAAGCAGATCAAGGCGGCGCATGATGCCTACGAAAAATTTTGCGATTCGGCCGGAATCGAAAAAACGAAAAACCGAGGGCAGGATTTGCGAGCGCGGTATCTGGATTGCGCCGTCATGGAATCACTCCACCAGCTCCGTCGAGAACAAGGCAAGCCGGCGTTTGATACGGTTCGTGGATTTTTCATTGAGGGTCGGGAATTGTATGCCGGCGCAGGATTTCGCGAACTCGATCACATCCAGATTTGCGTCCGTTCGTTGGATCAAATCATCGGCTTTTTCTGGCCACGTTCATCCAACCCAAACTGATTTTGGCCGCGGCAGTTTTCCCCCGGCAGCCGGAGGTCCTTGCGGACGGCCAGTCTTTGCAGACGGCCACCATCCGCCCGCCTGCGGAGCGCGGCGTTCACGCCGCTTCACCGTGCCAAATGAGCGCCGCTTGAACATTTCCAACGCCGGGCATGCTGGACGTTGAAGCGGGCTCAAGCCCGCGCTCCGGCGTCAATTTTTTGTAGGAGACGAGGCTTGCCGCGCCGTAGCCCGGCGGAGGTGGGTGACGAGACTCATTTCAAATTTTGGGGGTTGGTCAGAGTCTTCTCACGTCGTCTCCTACAAGATCAGCAAATGTACCTTCGTAGCGGCTCCTCGGCAGAGAGCCGCTATTTGAGAGCATTGAAAAGTTTGCGGCGGTCTGCCGACGCGCCGCTACGCCTGTTCAATCACCCCGCCGTGAGCGCGGCGCGGGCGTCATTTGCGGTGCCGGTTTTTTTCAGGAAATATTCGCAGCCGCCCGCAATGCTGGAGCCGGGCATCAATTGCTCTTGCTGAAACAATCGTTCCAAAACAAGATGTGCGCGGCGGGAAAATTAAAAACACGAAGCGAAAAATCATCCGCACATTCGCCGACCTCGCGCAAGCAGCCGATCCTGTGTCTCGTGCCGGGCGAACATTTCGAAACGCCATCCCAACCATCCGCCGTGGTGAAGGCGGCAGAAACCATCGGTCGCTGACGACCGTTCAGTGGCAGTCAATACGAAGGCAAAGCATGAGCGAAACAAATTATGATCTGGTGGTCATCGGCGGCGGACCTGCCGGCGTCAGCGGCGCCAACGGCGCCGGGTTTCTGGGCCGGCGCGTGGCGCTCATCGAGCAAACCCGGGTCATCGGCGGCGCGGGCATCAACACCGGCACCATTCCCAGCAAGACCTTGCGCGAATCAGCCATCGCGCTTTCGGGCTGGCGGTCGCGCCGGCTCTTCGGGGTGGATCTTTCCCTGCGCCGCGAAGCGACCGTGTCGGATTTCATGCACCACGAAAAGCAGGTGACCGCCGATGAACGTCACCGGCTGGAGCAACGCATGCAGACGAACCGGGTCGAGAAGTTTCATGGCACGGCGAGTTTCGTGGACCCGCACACCCTGCAAGTGATCGCACACGACGGCGCGGTCACGCGGTTGCGCGGCGAAAAAATTCTCATCGCCACCGGTTCGTCGCCGATGCGCCCGCCGGAGTTTGTGTTCGAGGATGACCGGGTGCATGACTCAAACGAGATTCTTCACCTCAAGGTGCTGCCGAAAAAACTGGTTGTGGTCGGTGGCGGCGTGGTGGGCAGCGAATACGCCTGCACGTTTGCGGCGCTGGGCGCGGAAGTCCATCTCGTTGACGGGCGCGATGTGTTGCTCCCCTTTCTCGACGGCGAAGTGTCCCGTGCTCTCACCCGCGCGATGACCGCCAACGGGGTGGAGTTCCACTGGAAAGAACGCGTCACGCAGTGCGACAGCGCGAGTCCCGGCGACCTGCTCCTGACGCTGTCCTCCGGCGCCACGCTCGCGTGCGACGGCGTGCTGGTCTGTGCCGGACGCAGCAGCAACACCGAAAATCTTAATCTCGCCGCCGCCGGCATCACTCCGGGCAAACGTGGCCTGGTGGTGGTGGATGAACATTATTGCAGCTCAGTGCCGCACATCTACGCCGCCGGCGACGTCGTCGGTCCTCCTGCATTGGCCGCGACCAGCATGGAGCAGGCCCGCGTCGCAATCTGCCATGCCTTCGGCGTGAGCTTGAAGAAGGAGATCGCGTCCATCCTGCCGACGGGCATTTACACCATTCCCGAGGCGAGCATGGCCGGTGAAACCGAGGAATCGCTCAAGGAGAAGAAGATTGATTACCTCGTGGGCCGCGCCCGTTACGCGGACAATCCGCGCGGACAGATCATCGGGGATGAAACCGGCTTTCTAAAATTAATTTTCCGGCGCGACGATCTGCGCCTGATCGGAGTCCATGTCGTCGGGGAACAAGCCACCGAGGTGGTTCACATCGGCCTCATGGCGCTGCTGGCCGGGGCGGACGCGGAGATTTTCAACCGGGCCTGCTTCAACTACCCGACGCTGGGCGACCTCTACAAATACGCCGCCTACGACGTCATGGTTCAAAAGTTTCATGGGCCAGCCAGTCCGCCGGTCGGGCCTTCAAGCATTCAGTAATGATGGCAATTCTAATCCCGATCACCCCGCCGTGAGTGCGGCGCAAGCGTCGTCGTCGGCGCCGGTTTTCTCCAGGAAATAAGCCGTCCACATACGGCGTGACCGTGCCGGCATTGACGTGCAGCACTTTCGTAGCGGCTCCTCGGCAGAGAGCCGCTGTTCGAAACAATGAAAAGTTTGCGGCGGTCTGCCGACGCGCCGCTACGCCTGTTCAATCACCCTGCCGTGAGCGCGGCGCGGGCGTCATCGGCGGCACCGGTCTTCTCCAGGAAATATTCGTAGCCGCCCACATACGGTGTGACCGTGCCGGCGTTGACGTGCAGCACTTTCGTCGCGAGATGGCGGATGAAATGCACGTCGTGCGAAATGAACACCAGCGTGCCTTCGTAACGTTCCAGCGCGAGCGTGAGCGATTCGACGGTGTGGATGTCCAGATGCGTTGTCGGTTCGTCCATCAGCAGCAGGTTCGGCGGATCCACGAGAAACTTCACCAGGTTCAACCGGCTTTTTTCACCGCCGCTCAACACCGCCGTCTTCTTGTAGATGTCGTCCTTGCGGAACATGAACGAGCCGAGCACACCGCGCGCTTCGTCTTCGCGCATGAGTGGCGCGCTGGCCTGGACTTCTTCGAGCACGTTCTTCTCCGGGTCGAGTGTGTCGGCGCGGTGCTGGCTGAAGTAACCGATCTTCGCATTGTGGCCGAGGTCGCGGATGCCTTTTTGAAATTCCACAGCGCCCGCGAGAATTTTTAAGAGCGTGGATTTGCCCGCGCCGTTCGGCCCAACGAGCACGGTGCGTTCGCCGCGCTCGACCGTGAGGTCGAGTCCCCTATAAACTTGGTGTGTGCCGTAGGCCATGTGGATGCCTTCGAGTGAAATCGCGCGCTGGCCGCCGCGCGGCGGGGGCGGAATCTGGAACCGGAACGGCTTGCGCGGCGCGAGCGGCTTCTCGATGAGTTCGAGCCGCTCGATCTGCTTGAGCTTGCTCTGCGCCTGCGACGCCTTTGAGGGAATGGAACGGAACCGGTCGGCGAATGCCTGCAAGTCGGATATTTCCTTCTGCTGGTTTTTGTAGGCGGCGAGCTGTTGTTCGTAGCGCGCCTCGCGTTGTTCCAGGTAATCGGAATAATTGCCTGTGTAGGCGATGAGTTTTCGCTCGGAAATTTCATGCACCTGCGTGATGACCTCGTCCATGAATTGGCGGTCGTGGGAAATCAGCAGCAGCGCGCCGGAATAATTTTTCAGATAATTTTGCAGCCAGAGCAGCGAGAGCAGATCCAGATGGTTCGTCGGTTCGTCGAGCAGCAGCAGGTCCGGCTCCATCACCAGCAGACGCGCGAGGCGGGCGCGCATGATCCAGCCGCCGCTCATTTCCCGGGCCTTGCGTTCAAAGTCCGTGTCGCGGAAACCGAGCCCGCGCAACATTTTCTTTGCCTTGGTTTCCACCTCAGGATCGTTCAGCTTGTCGTGCTTGGCATGTGTTTCCAGGTATTCGGGTGATGAAACATCTCCCGCCTTTTCCAGATCGTGCAGACGCTTTTCCAACTGCGGCAGTTCATCCACGCGACCGGTGGCGACCTCAACAATCGTTTCCTCGCCGTGCGACTCGGCCTCCTGCGGCAGGTAGCCGACGGTCGTCCACTCGTCGCGCTCGATCACGCCGGAGTCGGCCTCCCGTTGTTTGAGGATGATGGAGAACAGCGTGGTCTTGCCTGCGCCGTTCGGCCCGACGAGCGCGACGCGTTCGCCGTAATTCACCTGGAACGACGCATTCTCGAAAAGCACCCGTGCGCCGATGGTCATTTTTAGATCGCGAATGATGAGCATGAAAATAATCGTGGCCGGCGGCGTTTTGCCGGCGACCACAAGCCGGAAAGGATATGCGGGAAACGCGCGGCGTCAACCGCCCATTTGAAGGGGGAGTTGCGCCCGGGGACGGGCGCAACTCCGTTAACTGCGGAGCAAGGTCAGTCGAGATGGAAAACTTCCTTGAGCGGCGTGGCGACGGGCGAATTGTCCGGTTGCACCTGGCAGCACCGCATCGGTGAGCCATTTCTTTTATTGCAGATTGGCTCGGTAGAATCGATGAGTGTAGTTCGTCGCGAGTGTGTCTGTAAAACTCAGTGATCCACTGAACAGCGGATTGGTTACCAACGGAATCCATGTTTGCAAATTGGTGCTGGCTGAGATCACCGCATTAGAATCCGCCGGGCCAGTGAGAGTGAGCCGGAACTGACTGTTTATAAAACCCAAGCTGTCGTTGCTTGTGCTGAAACTGAATGGTGTTGCTGGTGGCCCGGAATACTTGATTGTCACATAATCATTGCCGCTTCCGCCACCAGACGAAAATCCCGTCACATACACATTGCCACTTCGATCCGCAGCCAAAGCGTTTCCACCGTCATAGCCATTTCCGGGGCCGTTTAAAATGTTTGTCCACAAGGGTATGCCCGCACTCGAATACTTGATTGTCGCAATATCGCGAGCGCTTGTGCCACCAAATGACTCGCCTGTCACATACACATTTCCATTTATATCCAACGCCAATGCGTGTGCGAAGTCAGAGCCGTTCCCTATGCCATTAAACTGATTTGTCCACAAGGGATCGCCTGTGCTGGAATACTTTATGGTCACATAGTCAATGCTCCCGTTTTCAAATGAATCGCCAGTAACGTAAACATTTCTGGCAGCATCTAATGCAATAGCATTAGCTTCATCAGAGCTACCTCCTGCGCCATTGAAAATGTTCGTCCATAATGGCAAGCCCGCACTCGAATATTTAATTGTCACGTAATCTGTATTGCCTCCATTCCCCCGTCCATAGCCCGCCACATAAACGCCGCCAACATCATCTACGGCTATTGATGTTGGCTGGTCATCAAGGTTCCCAACGTCGCTGAAAAAGTTCGTCCACAAGGGCACGCCTGCACTCGAATATTTGATCGTGACCCAGTCACAAAAGCCATCGCTGTGATACGAGTAACCTGCTACATATACATCCCCGTTGCTGTCCAATGCTAAAGTTTGTGCGTAGTCATCCCGGTTGTCGGCGCCATTGAATCGGTTTGTCCACAGAGGAACACCAGCACCCGAATATTTAATAGTTCCGTAATCAATATTGCCGAAACCGGCGGTATTTCCTGTGACATAAACGTTATCATTCGTATCTACCATGAGGAAACGGGCGGAGTCGTAAGCTGAACCTGCGCCATTGAATCGGTTTGTCCATAAAGGCAGCCCCGCACTCGAATACTTGATTGTCGCGTAGTCATCGCCCGTGCTGCCGCCATATGATTGTCCTGTCACATAGACATTATTACTTTCGTCTAATACCAGTGAATACGCCTTATCTGCGCCGTGTCCTGGGCCATCATATAGGTTTGTCCACATTGGAAAGCCGCCACTCGAATACTTTATCGTGCCAAAATCAAGGCTGGTGCTCCCATACATTTCACCCGTTACATATACATTGCCATTCTCGTCCAGAGCCAACGAGTGGGCGGCGCTACTGGAATTTAACCCGCCACCGGACCTGTTGGTCCAAATCGAGGTTCCATCTACTGCATTTGCGGACAGAGAAAAAATCAGACCTAAAAGAATCACAGCAAAAACCAATTTTGCTGTGTTTGGAAAAGTATTATTTATCTGGTTCATGCCTACCTCCTGCGATTACAGGTGATACTTGAAAGGAAGTCAAGGTGGATTCGGTCGCAGATTCGGTCGCTCCTCAATCGAGGTGAACGACTTCGCGGAGCGGTGTGGCGACGGGCGAATTATCGGGATGCACTTGCATGAGCGGGGCCATGGCATCCCACCATTTGCAGACGATGGGCGAGCGGGGCAGGGCGGATGCCGTGTTGCCGTCGCTCAATTTTTGCACGGCGAAGAGCGTGAACGTTTCCTGGTCGAGGAAGATGGAATAGTCGGAAATGCTCGCCGCCTTCAGTTCCGCCTTCAGTTCCGGCCGGATTTCGTCGTGTTTTTTTTGTATTCCGTCACGACGCCCGGCTTCAACTGCTTCTTGAAGGCATGGCGCTGCATTTTTATTTCTGCAACGTTTGAACAGCCTGATCTGCGGCCGCCTTTGCCGCATCTTCAGAAATCTTGTTGCCCCAGCCGATGATGCAGGTGGAGCCGACCAGACATAGAAGCATGACGACGACGAGCGATTTGGTCAGGGCTTTTGCACCCCGCCACTCTTTGAAGAAGATGCCCCACAGCGTGCTGAAGATGATGATGCTCGCCATGTGCAGCGTCCAACTGGAGAACTTGTAGTTGCCCATCTGGCTTTCGCCCATCTGGTAGAAAAAGAACTGGAAATACCAGAAGGTTCCGGCCAGCGCGCAGAAGAACCAATTGCCGAGCACGGGGATTTTCAAGTCGGTGGGTGCGCCGGCGGCGGTCGTTTGCGCGGGGGCGTGTTCGCTGCTGCCATGACCGCCGTGATGCGCGTGTTCCTCGCGAACGTGCGAGGCGAGGTATTGATAGCCGGTGCGGTTCTTGATGTTCAACAGCACGCACCAGATGAAGTTCGTGGTCAAGCCGCCGAGCAGAATGACCAGGATGACCGGCAGGCCGACCCACAACGGGCCGGTGCCGTGCGAGGCGGAAATTTTGGTGATGGGATCGCCGAACTGAAAACCATACGAAAAGCAGGAACTCATCACGCCGGAGAACGTCGCGATGGCCAGCCCCTTCCACAGGCTGAATTCCGTGATGGCCGAAGATTTTCCATCATTGCCCATGTCCCGTTCCTTGCGCATGCCGGCCACGCCGCCGATGGCGATGCCAACCAGACAGACGATGACACCCAAAAAGCAGATGTTGCCACCGTGCGTCTGTAATAGTTTCGCGGCAAACTCACCTTTGACCAGCGGTGGAACGAGCGTTCCAAACGCGGCGCAGTAGCCCAGGGCGACCGCCATGCCGAGGGACATCCCGAGATAGCGCATGGTCAGGCCGAACGTCAAACCGCCGAGCCCCCACAACGCGCCCATCAGATACGTCATCCAAAAAGTATAGGCGGAAGTTTCGTGCAACACGGCCAGAAGATCCTTGGTCAAAGCCAGCGCGCCAATCCACGGGCAGATCAGCCAGCTGAACAATCCGCCCGCCAGCCAGAAAGTCTCCCATGACCATTTGCGGACACCCTTGTAAGGCACGTAAAACGTGCCGGACGCCAGGCCTCCGAGCCAGTGATAGACGACACCAAGTAGAGGATTCGGTTGCATTGTGCGGGTTATGTTTTTGGTTTCAGATCGAAAAAATTAAATTCTGAAAAGCCGGTTATCGCCGTTGGTTCCAGTTTGGCTCGGCCGGAATCTGGCAGAGGGAGACGCCCTTATTCAAGCTTAACCGTATACCCAAAACTGGTGAGAGCTGGGTTAGTGGCATTGTTAAGCAAGCGCCAGTCGTCACGCTACCGCCGACGGCTTCGGACAAATCAGCCCGGAGGACTGAAAGAAATTAGCCGGGGGTTGAGGAGTCGGCGACGATACCCCCGGTTGGTTGGTAGAATTGAAAAGCACCCTGAAGGGGTGCCGGAAGCGTGCAGGTGGTGAAATGGATGTGTGATGAAGCTCTGGCACCCCTCCGGGGTGCGATCGGTTTTATCAATGCTGTCCGGGGGTGTCGCGCTCAACCCCCGGCTAATTTCTGGCAGCCCTTCGGGCTGGCACGGAGCGTCCGCGCGCACATCGAATGGCGTTGAACTGGATTTATTCATCAAACTGCAGGCGATACTCTATCCGCGCTTGCTCAAAACATTCTTTTCGTAATCTTTCACTGCCGCCAGCCAGGCGTCGCCGACGGGCACGCCTTTGCTCGCGCAGTAATAATCCCACACCGCGCCGAACGGCAGCGATTTGGCTTCTTCCTGCAAGGCCAGACGCGTGGTGAAATCTCCGCTGGCTTCGGCGGTGTGAATGAGCGGGGATTCGAGCAACCCGATCAACAAAGCGCGCAGCATGTTCCGCGTGCCGATGGTCCACGCGGCGACGCGGTTGATGCTCGCATCGAAATAATCCAGCCCAATGTGGACGCGTTTTTCAAAACCGTTCGCCACGATTTCACGGGCGATGGCCAGCAGGTCGTCGTTCAGGATCACGACGTGGTCGCTGTCCCAACGCACGCCGCGGCTGACGTGCAGCAAAATCTCCGGCAGATATTGCATCACGCTGGAGATCTTGTCCGCGATGCTTTCGGTCGGATGATAATGGCCGGCGTCGAGGCACAGCAGTTTTTTGCGGCTGACCGCGTAACCGAGATAAAATTCATGCGAGCCGACCACGAAACTTTCGCTGCCGATGCCGAACAACTTCGGTTCCACGGCGTCCAGATTGAGCTTCGGTGAAATCGCTTTCTTGAAAATGGCGTCGAGCGATTCGGCCAGCCGGGCGCGCGGGGCGTTGCGATCAGCAGGCGTGTCCTTGTAGCCGTCGGGGATCCACACGTTCGTGACGCAGGTTTTGTCGAGCGCCTTGCCCATCGCCGCGCCGATCTCGCGCGAGCGGATGCAATGCTCAATCCAGAACTGGCGGACGCCCTTGTCCGCGTGCGACAGCGTGAAACCATCGGCTGATTTGGAATGCGAGAAGCAGGTCGGATTGAAATCCAGTCCGAGTCCGTTCTGCTTCGCCCACGCGATCCAGTTCTTGAAATGTTGCGGCGCGATGGCGTCGCGGTCCACGCGTTTGCCGCCGAACTCGCCGTAAAATGCGTGCAGGTTCAGGCGGTGTTTGCCAGGGATCAACGCATAAGCCGCTTCCAGATCGGCGCGGAGTTCGTCCGGTGTGCGGGCCTTGCCGGGATAATTGCCCGTGGCAACCAGCCCGCCACCCAGCGTGCCGCCGAAATTTTCAAACCCGCCCACGTCGTCGCCCTGCCAGCAGTGCAGCGAGATCGGAATCGTCGCCAGGGTTTCCAGCGCGTGGTCCACATCCACGCCGAACGCGCCGTAACGTTCGACGGCCAGGGCGAAGGATTTTTCGACAGATGGGTTGTTCATGGGTGGGTGATGATGGGTTCGGGGTTTTGAGGTTCGGCGTGACGGCATTATGGCCAAAGACCATTGCGCATGTGAAATCAATTTCGCACAACATGGCAAAACTCCATCGGTGGCGGAACTCGCCAATTCTGGTGATGGATATGCCATGGATATGAGTTGCCGCCGTGCGGGAAAATTTTCAGAATGAAGCATGATTCATTCTTCAACCAAACGTCTGGCTTCGGCATTCGCCGGTGCGATGCTGATTTTCTCTTTGCCGGCGGCGCAGTCTGCCGGCGCAGAGGCGTTGAAGCTGCCCGCGATTTTCGGCGACAACATGGTGCTGCAACAGCAGCAAGCCGTTCCCGTCTGGGGCTGGGCCGCGCCGGGCGCTAAAGTGACCGTGAAGTTCGCCGGCCAGACCAAATCCACCCGCGCCGATGCGGACGGCAAATGGCTCGTCAAACTGGCGAAGCTGAAAGCCTCGGCGGAGCCGCAAACGCTCGTCATCGAGGCCAATGAAACCAGAATCCTCACGAACATCCTGGTCGGCGAAGTCTGGCTCGGATCCGGCCAGTCAAACATGGAAAAACCCATCGGCAAACAGCCCGGACAGAAACCGACCTTCAACGCCGAACAGGAACTGGCCGCCGCGAATTATCCGAACATCCGGATTTTCAAGGTCGAGAAGATGCTGTCCGCCACGCCGCGCATCGATCTGGAGAAATACCATGGCTGGCAGGAATGCAGTTCCAATGCGCTGAACTCCGTCAGTTTTTCCGCCGCCGCGTATTTTTTCGGGCGCGAGATCCACACGAACCTGAACGTGCCGGTCGGATTGATTGAGTCCTCGTGGGGCGGCACCAAGATTGAGCCGTGGACGCCGCCGGCGGGCTTTCAATCCGTGCCGTCGCTGGCAAACATCACCACGCCGGACTTCGGCACCAACAAGATTCCCAACACGGCGCCCACCGTGCTTTATAATGCGATGATCGCGCCCATCGCCGGGTTCGCCATGCGCGGCGCGCTCTGGTATCAGGGCGAATCCAACCGCGGCGACACGAATTACGACCTGAAGATGGCCGCGCTCGTCGGCGGCTGGCGCAAGCTTTGGAACGAAGGTTCGTTCCCGTTCTACTTCGTGCAGATCGCGCCGTTCAAATACATCAAGGACACGACGAACTATGTGGCGGACACCGACCCGTTGCCGCTATTCTGGCTCCAGCAATCCCGCGCCGCGCGGCGCATCAAGAACACCGGCATGATCGTGACCACGGATCTGGTGGACGACCTCAACGACATCCATCCGCGCGACAAGGCCACGGTCGGCCACCGCCTTGCCTTGCTCGCCTTGGATGAGACCTATGGCAAGGAAGTACCCAGCGCCGGCCCCGCGTTCGAGAAGCTGAAAATTGCCGGCAACAAGGCCGTGCTGGAATTCGAGCACACCCGCGGCGGCCTCGTCAGCAAGGACGGCCAGCCGTTGACTTGGTTCACCGTTGCCGGAGCCGACGGGAAATTCGTTCCCGCCGAGGCGAAAATTGTGGGCAAGGAAACGGTTGAAGTTTCCGCCGCCAGCGTGGAAAAGCCCGTCGCCGTGCATTTCGCGTGGCATCAACTTGCGCAGCCGAATCTGTTCAACGGGGCCGGCCTGCCGGCCGAACCGTTCCGCACGGATAAATGACGTAGCGGCTCCTCGGCAGAGAGCCGCCATTCAATCCGGTTTCTTTTTGGTTTGCTGCGGTCTGTCGACCGCCGCTACGGGAACAGCCTCCCGCTTCTCCATATAAATCTTCCAGAACAGTTCCCAGAAGTCATCGGCCAACGGATGCAAAAATGGATAGCCGGGCACGACGGCTCCTAGCCACGGCCAGTCGCGAGGATGCGTCACCAGTCCCTTGCGGCGCGGGTTGTCCAGCACATAGAAACAAGATTTCTCAAATGCCCCGCGCAGCCGGTCCTTTTCCCGCAGCACGCTGTCGTGGGATTGTTTCTGCAACGCGAATTCCACGCCGGTGGGCGAGCACCGGGCCAGTTCAGCGGCGAGATGTTTGCGCAGGAATTTCATGGCGTTGCGCTGGTCACTGTCCACGCGCAGCCCCAGCCAGATGATGTGCAGGTGATCAGGCATGAGGACATAGACGGAGCAAAACAGTCCTTCGCGCGCGGCAGCATGAAGTAGCAGTTCTCGAAAATGGAGATGAAACCGTTCGTCCAGCCAGCCGGTGGCGCGGTGTTCGAGAGTGATGGTCCACAGGACGACGGCAAACCCTGATAAAACTCCGGATCAAGCCGGGGAAGATGATGCATTTCCGGCTGCTCGGTGAGCGGCGGCGGTCTCATGCGAAAACCGTAGCGGCGTTCGGAAGAAGGCCGCATTGTAAAAATGTAGCGGCGTGCAGACTGCCACCATTCAATTTGTTTCAGTTTGCGGCGCTCTGCCGAGACGCCGCTACGAGTCTTACTTCATCTGCGCCAGAATCTGATTCGTGATACTTTTACAACGCTCACAGCTTCAAAATCTGCCGGCGCAACTCTTCGTCCGGGCGTCCGGAAATGCGGGTGATGTTTTCCGGGGACATGAAGTTCGGTCCGCCCAGGGACGCGGCGCCGAGCCAGATGACCGCCGTCTTTTCCGCCATCAACATGGCGGACAGCACGGCTTCCAAGGAACGGCCCAGCGTGATGATGCCGTGATTTTCCATCAGGATCACGCGCGGCGGACGGCCGAAGCCGGCCAGATGTTTTTTTACGGCATCGCGGATGGCCTGCGCCAGTTTCAAGCCGGGGTCGGTGTAAGGGATGAAAACCGATGCAACGTCGCAGCAGACCACTTCGTCGGGACAAATTCTTTTGGCCGCAAACTCCTTCGCGCGCGGCGAACACAGAATCGAGTTCACCGCCGTGGCGTGGGTGTGTCCGATAAACTCGATTTGCGGCAGCGAAAGCAGGTAGGCATGAAACAACGCCTCGACCGAGGGCTTTTTTGCCTTCGGGTCCACGCGCGATTCGAGCAGCAGGCGATCCACTTCCTTGTCTTCCAATCCGTTTTTTTCCAGCATCGACAACAAGCTGTCGGCGCGGCATTCGACCACGCCGGTTTCATCGAGCGTGCCGAGGTTGCTGCCGCTGGCCTTCACCAGAAAGGTTTCGGCGGAAAGTTTCACGGAGGTGTTGCCTTCGGCGAGGATGGACAGCTGCCGGTCATCCCGGCCCAGTTCGTGTGACAGCTGGAGCAGAAGTTTCAATTTTTCTGGAGATTTCATAGATGATATTTCGGTCAGGGATCGGGAGGTGATTTGGCCTCAGTTTTTTGGCACGATCAGTTTCTTGTTATTTTTTTTCAGTAATTGCTGGAGACTTTTGTCCGGCGGATGATTGGTGATCAGCACATCAATGGCTTCCGGCCGGGCAAAAAGGTAGGGCGGCTTGACGTCGAACTTGCTGTGATCCACGAGCAGAATGGTTTGATCGGTCATACTCATCACTTTTCGCTTTAAAGCAGCCTGCTCGGCATTGGCTTCGCCGAAGCCCTGCCGGGGATGAAATCCGCGACACGACATGAACGCCTTTTGGACGTGGTAGTGTTCGAGCATTTGAATGGTCAAACTGCCTTCACAGGACAAGGAACGATGGCTCACAATGCCGCCTGCTAAAATCACGCGGATCGCCGGGTGCCGCGCCAGTTCCACCGCCGTCTTCAGGGCCGTGGTCAAAACCGTCACTTCCATGCCGGGCAGGGCGCAGGCCAGATGAAAGGTGGTCGAACTCGCATCCAGGAAAATAGTGTCGCCGATCTGAATCTGGTCCACGGCCAGTTTGGCGATGATCTCCTTCTCGGCGACATTGGCAATCTGGCGGCTCTTGAGCGACAGGTCGCGACGGATGTCGTTGTTGCCGACCGCGCCGCCGTGTTTGCGGGTCAACTGTCCGTCCGCTTCCAGCTTTTCAAAATCCCGGCGAACCGTCTCTTCCGAGATGGCCAGCGCCTTGGCGGCCCGGGTGGTCGTGACCGTCCCCGACTTTAAAAGCATTTCCAGAATGCGTTGATGTCTTTCAACTGCGAGCATAAATCTGACTGATGTTCTTCTTTTTACTTGTTTTCGGCGCCGATGCAAAGGTAAATTCACAGAAATACAAAAACAAACGCAGAAATCCAAACAATGAAATTCCAATACGTCAACAATCTCTGGAACGAAGCCGAAGCCGCGAAGCTCGCGGGCATGGACCGCCTTGTCTATCGTTCGAACAAGCTCGGCAGCGACCTGCGCATCACCAATACCGGCGGCGGCAACACCTCCTCCAAGATCGCCGAGCAGGATCCGCTGACCGGCGAACCGGTTGAAGTGCTGTGGGTGAAAGGTTCCGGCGGCGATCTGCGCACGAGCCTGCGCGAAAACTTTTCCTCGCTCTATCAATCCAAATTGCTCGGCATGCAAAAAACCTATTTGTCGCGCAGCGACAAAGGCTACAAATCACAAGCCGAAGACGACATGGTCGCAGCTTTCAGTCACACGACCTTCAACCTCAATCCGCGTGCGACGTCCATTGACACGCCGCTGCACAGTTTCATCCCCGCGAAGTTCGTGGATCACATGCATCCGAACGCGATCATCGCCATCGCGGCCTCGGCGAATTGTGAGAAGCTCACGCAAGAAATTTTCGGCGGCGAGATGGATTACGTGAAGTGGATGCGTCCCGGTTTTGAGCTCGGCCTGGCGATGCAGGAAATCGTGAAGAAAAATCCCAAGGCCACGGCCATCATGATGGGGCAGCACGGTTTCATCTCCTGGGCGAACGATGACAAGGAATGTTATCTGCGCACGCTCGAATTCATCGAGAAGGCGTCGCAGTTCATCGAAGCGAAATATCAGGCCAAAGGCGGCGATGCGAAGGCATTTGGTGGCCAGAAATACGGGACGCTTCCCGAGGTGGCCCGCCGCCAGGCGTTCGCGGCGATTCTGCCGTGGTTGCGCGGTCAGGTTTCGCAGCAGAAGCGTTTCATCGCCACCGTGCAGGACGACGAAAAGATTTTACGTTTCGTGAATTCCGCTGATGCTCCGCGTCTGGCCGAACTCGGCACGAGTTGCCCCGACCATTTTCTGCGCACGAAAATCAAGCCGTTGTATGTTGCCTGGAATCCGCAGACGGAGGACGCGGCGGCGTTGAAGCAGAAGCTCGCCGACGGTCTCGTGCAATATCGCAAGGATTACGCGACGTATTATGACAAGTGCAAGCACGCCAATTCGCCTGCGATGCGCGACCCGAACCCGACCGTCGTTTTGATTCCCGGCCTCGGCATGGTGGCGTGGGGCAAGGACAAGTCTGAATCGCGCGTCACGGCGGAATTCTACAACTGCGCCGTGGAAGTCATGCGTGGCGCGGAGGCGATTGACCGGTATATCGCCCTGCCGCAGCAGGAGGCGTTCGACATCGAATACTGGCTGCTCGAAGAGGCGAAGTTGAAACGGATGCCGGCGGAAAAGGAACTCGCCCGCCAGATCATCATCGTCATCGGCGCCGGTTCGGGCATCGGCAAGGAAACGGCGCACCGCCTCGTGAAGGAAGGCGCGCACCTCGTTTGCGTGGATTTGAACGAAGCCGCCGCACAGGCGACCGCGAAAGAGATCACGGACAAATACGGTCTGGGCATCGGTGTCGCCGGAACAGGCATTTCTAATTGCGGCCTGGCGATCGGCCTGGCGGCGAACATCACCGACCGCGCGAGCATCCGCAACATGCTGGATCAGGTCGCGCTCGCTTACGGCGGTTTCGATTCCATCTGCGTGACCGCCGGGATTTTTGTTTCACCCGATACGACCGGCCACATTCCCGACGACAAATGGGCGCTGACGTTCAACATCAACGTCACCGGCAGCTATTTTGTCGGCGACGAAGCGTTCAAGACCTGGAAAGAGCAGGGGTTGAAAGGCCAGCTCGTGCTCACCACTTCCGCCAACGCTACGGTCGCGAAAAAAGGTTCCGTGGCTTACGACGTCTCCAAGGCGGCGGGCAACCATCTCGTGCGCGAACTGGCGATTGAACTCGCGCCGCTGGTGCGCGTGAACGGCGTCGCGCCGGCGACCGTCGTGCAAGGCTCGGCGATGTTCCCGCGCGATCGCGTCATCGGTTCGCTCGCGAAATACAACATCCCTTACACCGACGACGAGGCGACGGAATCGCTCGTGAAGAAGCTGGCGCAGTTTTATGCCGACCGCACGCTGACGAAGGCTCCCATCACGCCGGCGGACCAGGCGGAAGCGTATTTCCTGCTCGTCTCGCAACGCTTGAGCAAAACCACCGGCCAGGTCATCGCCGTGGATGGTGGGTTGCACGAAGCGTTCTTGCGGTAAGAATGGAACAGGAGCAAACGGAGATAACGGAGGATGGCTTGCTTGGCCAATCCTCTGTTATCTCCGTTTGCTCCTGTAAAATTAAGCCAGCAAACGGATTATGGCGCGGGGCTTAAATTTTCCCAGCGCACCGTCCACTGGCCGTTGTCCGAAAAGCCGGGCGCATTCTTCTTCGGCGCACCGTCCCAGCCGGCGGCCATCATGGCGGTGGCGTAAAGCAGGCCACCGTTCGCGGGCAGATAAATTGTGAGGCCGGGGCGCTGATAAACGTGGCCGTTGAGCGCGTAATGATTTTTCGGCGTGTCGAGCAGCAGCGCGTCAATCGCGCGTTCCGGTTCGCCCAAGCGCGCGGCGGTCATGGCCAGCATCGGATAATCCCAGCCCCAGGTGTCCGGCCAGTTCCAGTTTTTCATGATCCAGTCGAAGGTCGCGGCCATCGTGTTCGTGTCCACGCCCGGGCCGGGCAGCAGGCCGAACGCTGCCGTCACGGACGGATGATCCGCGTTCCATTTTGGATTCGTGTAGGAATCCATCGCGGTTTCGGCGAAAGCATATTTCCCGTCTGCCACCGGCGGTTTGGCGAGTCTGTTTAAGACTTCATCCCACTTCTGCTCCCGCGGCAAACCAAGGCGCATGCGCCAGGTCTGCGCGGTTTCCAGGGCCCAGCGCCAATAGGTCAGCTCGAACGTCGGGTTGAACGTTTTGTCCTTGGGGAAAATTTCCTGCGCGCATTGCAGGATCGGGCCGAGAACGTAGCGGCTGGTGTTGGTGTCCCACGTCGAATAGCTCGCCATGAAATCCGCTGTCTGGAAAACAACGTCCTTGAACTTTTCCAGCGTGGCCTTGTCCTGATGCTCGCGCCAGCAAAGCTCGGCGTAGAAAATCGGATGCGGCTGCTGCCACACGAGAAACGGACCGACGGGCGAGGGTGATTCCGCGCCGTTCGGACTCGTCATCTTCGGCCAGCGCGCGCCGGCATAGCCTTGTTTTTTTGCCGTGCCTTCCGCGCGCGGGAGGATTTTCTGGTAGTAGTCCAAGCTCTTTTCGAGCAACGGCAGGCGGTTCCACAAGGCAAATTGCGCCTCATGCCACCAGTGCATTTCGAGGTGAAACTTTCCCTCCCACGTGTTGTAGGTCAGCCCCGTTTCCTGCGGCGGATTTTTGCCTGCATCCTGGATGGCCGTCAGGTATTGCGACAAAACAATCCGGCGTTCGAGTTCAAACCAGCGCGGGTCCTGGCTGCCGGACAAATCAATCGCCCCGCCGGTCTGCCAGAAGTTGTTCCAATATCTCTGAGTCACCGCCCGAACGGTTCCCGAGTTCGGAAGTTTGGCGCTGGCCTTCGGCGCGAAGGCACACACCAATTCCAACGTTCCCGTTTTTTTATCCGGGACGATCTCAAATTGGTGCTTGGCGGTTTTCGTGATGCTGGCCCCCAATGACCATTTCGCGTCCACGATATAGGAGTCATCGTCCAGCTTGCGCGTGAACCTGGCCTCATTCGGTTTGGGCTGGGCCAAAATGGTTTCGTGTGCCTCCGGCTGGCTCCAATCCGCCGTCTTCGCCTCGCCAGTGCCATAGGGAAAACGGAGTTGAATGCCCAGCCGGTTTTGTTTGAGCAACGGAGATTTCACCTGCACGGCGATCGCATCCAGCTTCGGGTCACAGACGGTTTTAACCTCGACCGGCAGGCCATCAAACTTAAAGAAGCTGGTGATTTCACCATTCCATAAATCGAGCGTCTGGGAAATGTCCGTGAGGTCGTTGGTTTGGGCCGGTGAACCGTCGGCGTGTTTCAGGACGAAGCCGATCTGGCCAAGGTGCAGCCGGTGGGGATTCGCGCGCAGCCATTGGCTCTCCGGCGTCTGTTTATTTCCCGGCGCGTCGCAATACGGCACGGGGCGGCCGTTCAGATCCGGAAATTCCTTGAACTGAAACGCATCAATGCTCCAGCCGTTCGTGTTCGGAATCGTGTGCCAGCCCCAATCCGAGAGCGTGCCGAGCGGCGTGGTTTCGGCAAATGCCTCGGGAAACGTCTGCAGGCCGGTCGCGTCCACGGTGAAACAAAATTCGCCGTTGCCGACGGAGAGCGGGTTGTTCACGTCGAACTGATGCAGCTGCACATCATGCCGGGTCACCAGCGCGTGCCGGTCAATGGGCGCCGCGTGCAGCGGTGCGGACAGCAACAAGCAGAGGGTGATGAAGCTTGGAATAATGCGTGGGTTCATGAATCGTGGTGGCGGATAAACTCCCGCAACGCCGTCCGGAAGACAAGCGGATTGAACCACGGATCAGTTGTGTTGCAAGGCGTTTCCACCTGCGCCCATGCCCGGGGCAGGTCTGGAAATACCGGAGTGGCATGACATGACGGACGCGCCTCCTAATACGTCGGGCGGACGGTCTCATTTAAAACGGCAATGGGTCGGTGTGGTTTTCCGACGGCGGGTCCAACAGCAAGGAAATAAAATCGATGCCATGATGAAAACCAGTTTCATTTTGGTAGCCGAAGGGGATCCAGTCTTCGAAGCTGGTCCATAGTCTGTCGAGAACCCCTGATAGCCTGCCCATCGGGCCACGGTTCATGGATTTTTTGCTGCTGACCATGGCCGATACCTAAGCCGAAAAGCTGCGCGAAGGCAATGGGGTGTTTTACGTACATACCAGCGTTGATCGACGGGGGAAGATCATTCAAACCGGTGACAATTCGTTGCACGGAAACATTCTCCGGGCAATTCATGGATGACTGCGAAATAAAATGAAGCCACCGTCTGGGCGAAACATTAAAGCCGGATGCACGATTCCGTTTACCAAGCCATCACAGCACGAACGTCGCAAGGTTCAAATACACCAGCAGCGTGAAGACATCCGCCAGCGCGAGGCTCACGGGTCCGGCGGCGATCCGCGGATCGAGCTTGAACCGGTGCAGCACTGCCGGCACCAGCACCCCGATGAGACACGCGGCCACCATGGAGACGGCGATGCTGCCGCCGATCACCAGCGCCGCGGTTCCGTTCCCGCGCCACAACCACGCCACCATCGTCACCACCAGGCCGCACATGGCACCCAGCATCAGGGCGGTCGCGAATTCCTTTCGCATCGCGCGCTTGAGCCAGCTCCGGTCGGCCTTCCGCCCGTGCAAGGCCTCCACCGAGACCGTGACGGATTGCGCGCTCACGCTTTCGCTCAGGCCCAGCACCATCGCCAGAAAAAATGCGAGGATGATGCTCGTGGCCAGTGTCGCCTCATAAAGTCCGGCCAGCATGGCGCAGCAGATGCCGCCGCCGAGCGTCGCCAGCAGCCACGGAAACCGCAACCGGAACGCGCGCCAGGGGGAAGCGGTCTGCACCTCCGCCACGCTGAAACCGATCCGTTGGAACACATCTTCCATATGTTCCTTCTCGGACACGTCAAAAACTTTTTCCGTGAACATGCCCACGTTCACCACGCCCACCAGCTGGCGCCCGGCCGTCACCACCGGAAACGCGAGGTATTTGTGCAGCACGAACATTTCGCAGGCTTCCATCACCGACGCCGTGGCGGGGATCGTCACGACGCGGCTGATCATGATGGCGTCCACGCGGGCCTCCGGCGCGGCCACCAGCAACCGCCGCGTCGGCACCACGCCCACCAGCCGCTGTTCCGCGTCCACCACGTAAAAATAGATGATCTGCTGCGCGACGCCGCGTTCGCGGATCTGCGCCAGCGCCTGTGCCACCGTGAGGTTCTGGTTGAACGCGGTGAAATCCGTGCTTGCCAGTGCGCCGACGGGTTGGTTGAGATACTCCTCTTTCATCCCGTCAGGATAATTCAAGCCCCATCAGCCTCAAAAGTAAATCAGCACGGAACGCCGATTTTCTTCCCGAGTTTCGCCGGCCATATACCGAATCTGACGTCCTCGAAAAATGATTTGAACGAAATCGCGATGGCCCGGTCTGATTATGTGATTGGGTTAGGGTTTAGGGTTGAGAGCCTGACTTTTAAGGTTTTTTAAGTCAGGCTCTTTTTTCTGCCGATTCCACGCTTTTATTCTTCCCCGTCGTAATAAGCCAACGGTTCCGACCGGATCAACCGGCGCTCGGGCGACCGCACGACCCATTTCTGGCTGTCGGGATAATGGCAGGATTCGCCCACGGGATTGTCCGCCACAACATACAAGATCAGATCCTCCGTGCCATTATTCGTCAGCTGATGCGGTTCGCCGGGCTTGAAGAGGAAGGCGTCGCCCGTTTCAATTGCGGTCGTTCCGTCCTGGTGCCGGACAATTCCCTTGCCGGAAATCACGTGGTAAAACTCCCATTGCGCGCTATGTGAATGATAAGGGTAGGGGGTCTGTCCCGGTGCAATGCGGCAGATCTCGACATCGAACGGGTGCCGCTCGTTGAGATCCATGGAAAGCGGCTTGCGCCCCAGGGCCTCGGAAATTTCCTTGCTGGCGCCGCTGAACTTTCCCTTGGGTGACGACCAGGATTCTTCGGCGATATGCTGCGTGTTGATCTTTTGCATGCGGAGAAAATCAAAGCGCGAAACCCGCTGCGTCGTCAACCGGTATTTCACCAGAAGACCACACAATGATTGACGCGGTCAACGGTAATTGTCATTTTTTCCGCGCATGAAATTCCACAAATTAAATCTCGCACTCACCACGGTCGCCGCAGCGTTCACCTTGCAATTAACCCTGGCTGCGCAAACCAATGCGCCGGCCATGGCCACGACCGCTGCTGAGCCGGTGGTTCACCAAAACACCGCCATCATCCCCGTGCCGCGCACCGGCAGCATCACCAACCGCCAGTCCCTCGTGTTGCAACGCGCCAAGGAAGCTACCGGCACCTACGACATCGAGTTCATCGGTGATTCGATCACGCAGGGCTGGGAGGGCGGCGGCAAAAATGTCTGGCAGGAATTTTACGGCAAACGCAAGGTCATCAACTTCGGCGTGAGCGGCGACCGCACTCAGCACGTGCTCTGGCGCTTTGAACAAGGCCAGCTCGACGGCATCAAGGCCAAGGTGGCCGTGGTCATGATCGGCACCAACAATTCCAATAAGGAAGACAACACCGAAGCGGACATCCTGGAGGGCGTCACGGCCATCGTGAACCAGATCCGCACCCGCCAGCCGGACACGAAGATTCTGCTCCTCGCCATCTTCCCGCGCGGCAAAACCTTCAGCCCGCAGCGCGGCAAGATTCTTCAGGTCAACGAGGCACTCGCGAAACTCGACGACGGCAGCCACATCTTCTATCTCGACCTCGGTCCGCAGTTCATCGAGAACGACGGGAGCATCGCGCCTGGCATGATGAAGGACGCGTTGCATCCCGGTGAAGCCGGCTACAAAGTCTGGGCCAACGCCATGGAGCCGAAGTTGAAACAACTTCTGGGCGAGTAATACTAATTCCCTGTAAAAATCGGTGAAATGAAACCCCTTCACCCGACCTTCGGCCACCCTCTCCCCTTGGAGGGGAGAAGGGACGGGGTGAGGGGTGTTTGACGTTTTAACCGGTTATCATTCGGAATTGGTATAAGCGGCAATCGCTCCGCCACAAGAAACCGGGCGGCCCGCCACGCGCGGATTTGCATGAGGCCGGTTGTCACCAGATCACGGCGCGCTTTTCCGGGGCAAGCCACATCGGGCTGCCGGGCTGGATGGCAAAGGCATCGTAAAACGGCTGCACGTTGAGCAGCGGGCCGTATGCGCGAAATTGTCCGGGCGAATGCGGATCCACGGTGATGAGCCGTTGCGCCTCGGCATCGCGGATATTGGTGCGCCAAACCTGGGCAAATGAAATGAAGAACCGTTGTTCCGGCGTGAGACCGGCAATCGTTTTGCGCCTGGACGGGTCTTTCGCCAGCTCCCGTTCCAGGGCTTCATAGGCGATATTCACGCCGCCGAGATCGGCCAGGTTTTCGCCGAGCGTGAGCTTGCCGTTGACGTGCAAGCCGGGCAGCGCTTCGAAGCCGTTGTATTCGTCCACGACCCGTTGCGCCCGCGCCTCGAACGCTTTCGCGTCGGCCTCGCTCCACCATTCGTTCAGGTTGCCATCGGCATCGAATTTGCGGCCCTGATCATCGTAGCCGTGGGTGATTTCGTGCCCGATGACCACGCCGATGGCACCGTAATTCACCGCGTCATCCATCGTCACGTCGAAGAACGGCGGCTGCAGGATGCCGGCGGGAAAGACGATTTCATTGAACGACGAATTAAAGTAGGCATTGACGGTCTCGGGCGTCATGCCCCATTCGGTGCGGTCCACCGGCTGGCCGGCGCGGGCGATCCGCCGGTGCGAATCGAAAGCTTCCGCGCGACGGACGTTGCCGAGATAATCGTCGCGGCGGATGACCACGCTGGAGTAATCGCGGAATTTGTCCGGATAGCCGATCTTGTGCGTGAAGCGCGCAAATTTAGCCAGGGCCTTGGCGCGGGTGGCGTCGGTCATCCACGGCACTTTTTCCAGTCGATCGTCGAACACGGTCCGGAGGTTCTCGACCAGTTCGTTCATGCGGGTCTTGGCTTCCGGCGGGAAACATTTTTCCACGTAAAGCTGGCCGAGCGCCTCGCCGATGCTGCCGTCAATGACGTGAGCCGCGCGTTTCCAGCGCGGCTCCTGTTCCGGCTGACCGCTCAGGACTTTGCCATAGAAGTTAAAATTCTCCTGTTCGACCGCCGCCGGCAGATATGGCGCACTGGCGTGCAGCAACTGCCAGCGCAGATACACTTTCCAGTCGGCGAGCGGCCGCTCCTGGATGAGTTTGTTGGCGGATTCGAAAAACTCCGGCTGGCCGACAATTTCATAGCCGGGTGGCGCGAGATCGAGTCCGTCAAAATAAACATTCCAAAGCAGCGCGGGGGTTTTGGTGGCGAGTTCCGTGCCGGTGAACTTGTTGTAATTCTTGTTGGGATCGCGCAAGTCCACGCGCGTGCGGCTGGCTTTGGCCAATGCGGTTTCGAGTTGAACCACGGTGGCGGCATCGGCCTCGGCGCGATCAGGTTTTTCACCGAGCAGCACGAACATGTTTTTCACGTGGTGTTGGTAGGCCTTGAGCTTGGTCGCAAAGCTGTCATTGAGGTAGTAATCGCGGTCGGGCAGGGAAAGCCCGCCTTGATCCAACTGCACGGCGTAGATGGAACTGTCTTTGTCGTCCGGCCCAAAGCCGGACCGGAACAGTCCATTGATGCCGCGCAGATGAAAATCCGCGAGCACGGCGAACAGGTCTTTCGTGGATTTGATGCGGTCGATCTGCTTCAAGTCGCCGGCAATGGGCTTGAAACCCAGATGCTCGATCCGGTTGGTGTCCATGGCCGAGGCGAAAAAATCGCCGACTTCGCGCATGGGCGAATTCGCGGGCAGCGTTTTGCTCTGGAACGCGGCGGCATCCAGAATTTCATGGATGAGATACCAGTTACGTTCCGCCAGTTCGGAGAAGGCCGACCAGCGTGATTTGTCCGGGGGCACGGGATTGTTCTTCAACCACTGTCCGGCCGCGTAATGATAAAAATCCACATCCGCACCAATCGAACGATCCATGTAGTCCACCGAAAAGGCCGGCACTTTGGGTGCTGCCTCTCCGACCGGCGGCGTGGCGGGTGATGAACCTGCTGCCAGGGTGTTGAAGCTGGTTGCGACGATCAGCATGACACTGATTGGGAAAAAATCGGCGTATTTCATGATTTGAGAACGCGCCGATGCTACAATTTAGCGGGATGCAGTCAAAGCCAGACGTCAAATTGATTATTTCAGGGTAAACTTGTTGTAAGATATTTGCCGGTCTGTTTTCATAAACTCATGGGAACGGCTAAAAAGTCACCTGTGCATGATGTTGTGCACGGCTGGGTTCAATCACAGTTAGGCGGATTCGAGTAGCCACGACATGAGTAGCGAACAGATGACTGGAAAAGAGCGGATGCCATCTTTCGGATTCGCTTCAGTTTCTATGCCTTTCATTGGGGCGGTTGCTTGTGTGAGTTGTTACTACTCGCAATCTGTATATTCAGAAGTTTTGCGAGGTGGCGATGCTGGTGCCGGTGCGGGGTTGGAGATTTTGTTTGTTGCGTTTCTAGCCGTTTTGCTCGGTTTGATATTTGCTGGCATTTCCGTTATCAGGCATGAGCGCTATCGGTGGCTATCCGGTGTTGGTTTGCTCTTGAATCTTTCGCCAATAATTTATGCCAAGCTTTGGATGTAATTTTATCCATCCGCCTAACCCCTATCAAGTCGCGAGGCTGTGCGAAAACTTTTTGACGGCAGTCGAGTTGCACGTTCGCTACTTGAGTGTATCTGACATGGCTGTAGCTTGAAGGTTTGTGCATGAAAACGTTCGTTACACTGGTGGCTTTGATTTGGTTGTCCACGCTGCACTCACTGGCGGAGCGCATCAATCAGGAGGGACGTATTCTCGGAAGCTTGCCGGTGGTCACGAATGCCATTGTTCATGGTTAATAACCGCTAAAGCCATTTTTGATTATTTCAGGGTAAACTTGTTGAAAGAAATTTGCCGGTCTGTTTTCATAAACCCATGGGAACGGCTAAAAAGTCACCTGTGCATGATGTTGTGCATGGCTGGTTGGATAATCACAGTTAGGCTACTACGTGCCATGAACATTCCAATTCTAATCGCTGGGATTTGTTTCGTTGGTCTCGGACTGATGGGGCGGAAGCAGAAGAAGAAAGATTGGAGACCTTTGTTTTTTGGTGGGATTGCAATGCTGGTGATAGTTGTTTTGTCATTTGTTTTTGGTTGGAGATTATAGTTCTAATGTTATTTAGCGGGTTAGTTATGACAATTTCGTTGCCTAACACCGCGCGAGCCCGAGTGAAAACTTTCTTGCGGCAGTCGAGTTGCAAGCTCGCTACTTGAGTGTATCTGACATAGCTATAGTTGGTAGTTTTGTGCATGAAAACGTTCGTTCCACTGGTGGCTTTGATTTTGTTGTTCACGCTGCACTCACTGGCGGAGCGCATCAATCAAGAGGGACGCATTCTCGGCTCCCTGCAAGTGATGACCAATTCCATCCTGTTTAACACGTCGGACGCGGACGCAGTGGTGGCGGCCATGCAGATTTTTCCAGTCACAAACCCGTGGAACGAGTGCATCTCCAACCTGCCGGTGCTGGCGAACTCGGATGCGATGATCGCGATGATCAATACGAACGTGCCCTCGGTGTCTAACCGGAAGTTGAAGCTGTTTCAAGAGATGAATTTCGTGCTCGTGCCGGACAGCCAGGCGCTGGTGTCGAATAAGTTCGTGACGTATCCGGGGGATTCGGATTTCAACGGCGGGAAGCCGCCTTACGGTCTGTATCCCACGCCGACGAACCAACCCATCGAGGAATGGCCGACCGGAACCACGAACACGCTGCTGCAATGGCAGACGAACAATCTCACCGGCGGCGACCGGCATTCCATCATCGTGCAACCGGGCGCGGGTTTGATCTATGAAACGTGGAAAGCGTTGCGGGTCGGCACGAATTGGCAGGCGGGGAATGGCGCGATTTTCAACTTGAACACGAATGGACTCCGGAAAGATGGCGATACTTCGGGCGACGCGGCCGGCTTCCCGATGTTTCCCGCGCTGGTGCGCTACGACGAATGCGAACGCGGCATGGTGGAGCACGCGTGCCGGCTGGTGGTGGTGCATTCGCGGGCGGAACATATTTACCCGGCCACACACGACGCCTCGGTGCCTTCTACCACGGACACGAATGTGCCCGCGATGGGGCAGCGCCTGCGGCTCAAAGCCAGCTACGTCATCACGAACTCATGGACGAAGGAGGAAAAGGCATTGTTGCTCGGCTTGAAAAAATACGGCGCGCTGGTGTCGGACAACAGCAGCTCGTTCTTTTCCATTTCCATCACGCCGGACGACCGCTGGGGAACCAAGCTGGACCATATCATCAATGGCAGCATCGGCATCACGAATTTTGAAGTCGTTCAGACAACCGCGACGAATGAAGGGCCACGTTCGGCGGGCGCACCGGTCGCGGATGCTGGTTCCGACCAGACAGTGGTGTTCGGGCTAACGGCGCAACTGGCGGGCATGGTCAGCTTTTCGAACATTCCGCCGGTGATCCAGTGGAAGGCTTATTCGGGGCCGGGCACCGTGACCTTCAGCAACGTGGCACAGACCAACACGACAGCCAGCTTCAGCGCGCCGGGCATTTACACCCTGGAGTTGAGCGGAGACGATGGCGTCCATGCCGTGGCGTATGACGTTGTGGTGATAAACGTGACGAATGTCATCACGGTGTCCATCGCACCCAGTGGCACGAACGTGAATTTAAGTTGGACCGGCGGGGTGGCACCCTACGTCGTTCAGTGGGCCGGCACATTGCCCGCCACCACCTGGAGCGACCTGGTGACCACCAGTGGCAACAGCGCAAATCTTCCCGTCACGAACACCACCGGCTACTTCCGCGTGAAAGGGCAATGACCGTTTCTATCGCATTGCCGTGCCCTAGCCGGAGCGCGGGCGGCTCGCCCGCGAGTTCAAAATCAAACCACGCGGACGAGCCGTCCGCGCTCCCATCGCCGTGGCGATGTGATTTTCATTTCAATTCTCGCGATTTATTGGTATCAAACTGCGCGCAAACAGACATTTATGCCCAAATTATTTCTCGGACTTGATTCCAGCACGCAAAGCTTGAGCGCGGTCGTCATCGACCTCGACACGCACAAGGTGGTTTACGAGAAATCGCTCAACTTCGACCAGGCCCTCCCGCATTACAAAACCAAGAATGGCGTCCTGACCAGCCGCGATCCACTCGTCAAACACAGTTCGCCGCTGATGTGGGCCGAGGCGCTTGATTTGATTTTCGCCGCGATGAAAAAGGATCGCGTGGCGCTGGGCGACATTCTCGCCGTCAGCGGCAGCGGCCAGCAGCACGGATCGGTTTATTTCAACGAACGGATCACCGCCGCGCTGGAGACGCTGGATTCCAATAAATCGCTCGTCGAAAATCTACACGGGGTTCTTGCGCGCAAGACGTCGCCCATCTGGATGGATTCCTCGACCGCTGCCGAATGCGCCGAGATCCGCAAGAAACTTGGCGGCATCAAATACACTGCTTCGCGCACCGGCTCGGATGCGTTTGAACGGTTCACCGGCCCGCAAATCCGGAAATTTTTCAAGGCCGAGCCCGACGCTTACAATAAGACTTTCAGCATCGCGCTCGTGAGTTCGTTCCTGGCGTCGTTGATCGCCGGAAAAATCGCCCCGATTGATTATGGCGACGGCGCGGGCATGAACCTGATGGACATCCGCAACAAGGTCTGGGACATGGAAGCGCTCAAGGCCACCGCGCCCAGCTTGAAGAAAAAGCTTCCGCCACTCGCCGCCTCGGGCCACGTCATCGGCCCGGTCAGCGCGTATTTCGTCAATAAATACGGCCTGAATCCGGAGGCGCTCGCGACGACCTGGACCGGCGACAATCCGGCGAGCGTTATCGGTCTCGGCTTGATCAAGCCCGGGCAGGTCGCCATCAGCCTCGGCACGAGCGACACGTTTTTCGGCACAATGCAGAAATGCCAGACCGATGAAGACGGCGAGGGCCACGTCTTCGGTTCGCCGGCCGGCGGTTACATGACACTGATCTGTTTCAAAAACGGCTCGCTCGCGCGTGAAAAGGTTCGCGAACTTTACAAAATTTCCGACTGGAAACAATTCGGCGAACTGCTCAAGCAAACCCCGCCCGGCAATGACGGCGGCATTCTGCTGCCGTGGTTCGAGGCGGAGATCGTTCCGCGCGTGAACCAGCCGGGCATTCATCGCTTCGACCTCGACGCCAAAAGCGTCGCCGCGAACTGCCGCGCCGTGTTCGAGGCGCAGATGCTGTCCATGCGGCTGCACTCCCAATGGATGAACGTGGCGCCGGAGAAAATCTTTGCCACCGGCGGGGCGTCGAACGACGGAGCCTTGTTGCAGGTGATGGCGGACGTGATGAACTGCCGCGTGTTGCGGATTGAAGTTTCCAAGAGCGCGGCGCTCGGCGCGGCCTTGCAGGGGGCGCACGGCTGGCTCACGGTGGCCGGCAAAAATCCGAAGTGGGAAAAGCTCGTCGCGGGTTTCACCGCGCCGATTCCCGGCAGCGAAATCCGGCCGGACCCCAAGGCGGTTCGCATTTACGACAAGCTGCTGGAGAAATACGCCGACTGCGAACGCGAGGCGTTGTGAACCCATGATGCCCGAACCATGCGGTTAAACCCGGCCGATCTTAACGCAGAGGACGCCGAGAACGCGGAGAGGCGCAGAGTTTGGCCGGCAAATCAGCACTCACCTTTTTGTCTGTCTCCCCGTTTTTTCCCCGGCGTTTTTCTGCGGTCTCTGCGCCTCTGCGTTTAGGCCGGGATTCCCTTTTCAACTGCACAACTGCGGATCAGAACGAAGCTGCGCGCTCAAAACCCGCGCAGATCCGTGCTGCTGCGTTTGGGCAAACCGGGAGCCGGCGTGCGCTTGAGGACGAGATATTCCAGGCCCATTGCCTGAGAGTATTCCCGCTTGCCCCCCTTGTCGCCGTCTTCGTTGACGACGTAGATGTCCGGTTTCAACCGCCGGATTTCCGGGTCGGCATCCACCCAGCCGGAACCGGTGGTGACGAGTGCCTGCTTCACGTATTTGATGGAACCAAGGACATAACGGCGTTCCGCTTCCGACAACAGCGGATGTCCCTCGCCTTTCAGCAAGCGCACATTCGCATCGCTGCCGAGACAGACATACAGATCGCCATAAGCCGAGGCTTCCTCGGTGAAACGCACGTGACCGGAGTGAACCCAGTCGTAGCAGCCGGTGGCAATGACCTTCTTTTTTCCGGGCGCGGACGGCATCGGGGGCGGTTCGGGAAAACCTGTCAATTCGTCCGCCGTGAAAACGCGATAGGCGATTTTGTTTTCGCGGGCAAACGCTTCACGCGCCGGATTGGTCGTGGCTGCCACGTCGGCCCAAATGTCCGCGTGAAGATTTTTCGGCAGCGAATTGAAATCTTTGGACGCATCCGCTTCAACAACCCGGCTGACATAACGCACGGCGTTGAGAAAGTAATTCCGTTCGGCCAGCGAAAACTTCGGTGCTTTGCCGTAGAGCTTTTCCAAGGTGGCATCCGGCCAGAGCAGCACGGTCAATCCGCCAAGCTTCGCCGCTTCTTCGAGAAACCGCAGGTCGCGCGACTTGATGTCGTCGAAGCCGCCGGAGACTGCAATTTGTGAAGACATATCTTTAACCACAGATGGACACGGATGGACACGGATGGGGCAAAACGCAGAGACGCAGAGAACGCGGAGCTGCGCAGAGGAAAAAATCCTCCGCGACTCTTTGCGGCCTTTGCGTCTCTGCGTTTGGTTTTTTATCCGTGTCCATCCGTGGTTGATTATTTTGCAGTCCGGACTTTCACCTTGAACGCGCCGGGCACCGGCTCGTTGGAGACGACAATCAGATAGCCGCCACCGCAGCCGGAATACATCGCGCCGAGGTATTGCTGCTGATACGCCTTCAGAATCGGCATCAAGTCCGCGCGCAGCGACGGATGCCGGACGACATGCGGGAGCAAGGTTTCCCAGCATTTCATGTTCAGATTGAGCGACGTGCCGAGCGCTTTGGCATCCATTTTCACGATGGCGTTAAAGCAGTCCTGCCCCGACTGGCCCAGTCGCGCGACCCATTTGGGTTCCAGATTTTTGATGCCGAGCGGGCTGTAACCATCCGGTCGCGGCTCGATGGGAATCAGATATAAAACCTTTTCCAGCCAGCGGGCGACCTTGGGGCGGTTGCACGATTCGATGTGCGAGGGGAACACACCGCCTTCATGATTGAAATCATAATCGAGTCGATTTACGCCGGGATAAACCAGGCCGATCATGTCCTGCGAACCGCTGGGATCGGATTTGCCTTGGTTTTCCGCGTCGTAAAGCTCCCGCACCAATTCGTCGAGCGGACGCTTGGGCAGTTTGCCTTTCCACAGTTTTGCGGCGATGGCCCGGGTGCCGCTGGCGATGCCGGAACGGTCCATCGGCCGGAAATCCGGTTCGATCTGCACTACCACCATCGCACCGGGTGGCCTGGGGTTGTGCTGTGAAACGAATGGCTGGTCAATCCAACCGCCTGCGAGTTGCAGGCGGTTGGGGATTGAACCCAGAATCTTCCCGACCGGCGAGGATTTCATCAGCCAATGCCCACGCGTTTGCCGGCCTTGCGATGGTTATATTGCTCCCGGATCCACTTGTAAGTGATCGCCAGACCTTTATCCAACGGCGTGTTCGGTTCCCACTTGAGAATTTTCTTGATGAAGGTGTTGTCGGAATTACGGCCCGCGACGCCCAGCGGGGCGTTCAAGTTGTAAGAGCGTTCCAGTTTCTTGCCGGCAATCTTCTCCACCTTGCTGACGAGCGTGTTGATGGAGACCAGTTCGCTGGAGCCGAGATTGATCGGCGTCGCCACGAGGGCGTCGCAATGCGTGATCATGTCAATGCCTTTCACGCAATCGTCAATATACATGAAGCTGCGCGTCTGCTCGCCGCTGCCCCAGATGTTGATCTTCAGATCCTGCTTATCGATTGCCTCGATCATCTTGCGGCACATCGCCGCGGGCGCCTTTTCACGGCCACCATCCCAGGTGCCGTTCGGGCCATAGACATTGTGGAAGCGGGCAATGAACGTCTTCATCCCGCGTTCGTGCCAGTATTCTTCGCAGAACATTTCGGAGACCAGTTTCTCCCAGCCGTAGCCGCGTTCGGCCATCGCGGGATAGGCGTCGGATTCCTTCAACGCACGGACTTTCGGGTCTTTCTGCAGCAGCGTGTTGTAGGCGCAGGCCGACGAGGAATAAAAATAACGGCGCGTGCCCGCCTGGTAGGCGGCCTCGACCATGTGGGTGTTGATGAGAATGGAACGCAGGCATTCGACGCGGAAACGCTCGATGAACCCCATGCCGCCCATGTCCGCCGCGAGATTGTAAACCTCGACCGCGCCCTCACAGACGCGGTGGCAGTTGGCCTCATTGCTCACGTCCAGGCAGAGATTCTGGACGCCGGGCACGTGCAGATACCATTCGTAAAGCGGTTTCTTGTCCACCGCGCGGATGTTGGTGAAACCCTTCTTCTTGAAATACAGGGCCAGGTTGCCGCCGATGAAACCGCCGGCACCGGTGATGACGATCAAATCAGTCTTTTTCAGCGGGGCGTCTTTTTCCACGATCCGTTTCTTTTCCATATCAAATCTATTATGTCTTGGTTGAATTGTGCGGGAGTAAAATACACTGGACACACCGGCAAGGGAATGACGATAGTTTGCCAGCGCATGACGATTATTGACTTTTAAAATGAAGCCGGCCAGCCCAGTCAAGTCCGCCGCCGGCGGGGCGCCGGAATTTTTCTCGCCGCAGGTTTCCGCCGCGCGCCGGTTTTACCTGAACCTGAACCCGCCGAAGCGGGCATCCCTGTCCGTCCTCAGCGGCGGCTGCGAGCATTGCGCGCCCGATTACGAAATCCACCGGGCGACCTTCCCGTTCTATTCGATTGAATACGTCGTCCGTGGACGCGGATCGCTGCAACTGAAAAACCGCCGTCACCGCCTGGCTCCGGGCTGTGTTTTTTCCTACGGTCCGGGCGTGCGGCAGGACATCGTTGCCGATCCGGGAAACCCGCCGGTCAAATACTTCGTGGACTTTGCCGGCTTGAAAGCAAAGGAGATTCTACATCTGGCCCGGCTGCCGGCGGGGAGCTTCCTGCAAATCTTCCCGCCGAACGAAATCCAGAATCTCTTCGACGAACTCATCCGCGGCGGCCAGCACGGTGCGCGTCCAGGCGGGGATCTGTGTGTGAAACTGCTGGAATGTCTGGCCTTGAAAATCGCCGGGGCGCGCGCGCCGTCGGCGGGGACCGGGACGCTTTCCTTCACCACCTACCAGCATTGCCGGCAGCATCTCGAAGCCCATTTTCAGCGGCTGAAGACGCTGCAGCAGATGGCGGAGGAATGTCACGTGGATGCCGCCTATGTGTGCCGGTTGTTCCAACGCTACGATCATCAAAGCCCATACCAATTTTTGATGCGTCTGAAAATGAACTTGGCCGCCGAATGGCTGCAACCGTCCGGCGCGCTGGTCAAACAGGTGGCCGTCCGCGCCGGGTTCGCCGATCAGTTCCATTTTTCGCGGGCCTTCAAGGGCGTGTTCGGCGTGGCGCCCGATGTTTTCCGCCGGCTGCGCTGAAGCAACTCAGCGGCAAACCCATTCTAAATTTCCGTCCAGCGCCGGGACCACGAAAGACCATGTTGGAATCTTAATTAAGGGTGCCGTCCAGTTGGAGCGTCGCGCCCTTTTTGATCTTTAGCTGCACCGGTTTCAAGTTGCCGTAACGAACCGTGCAGGGATTTCCGGCGCGCGAATGGATCGTGGCGGCAACGAGCTTTCCATTCTTCCATTCGATGTCCACGGTGAAATTGCCGCGCGCACACAGTCCCTTCACGCTGCCGTCCGGCCACGCGGCGGGCAGGGCGGGCAGCAGGTCGAGAATTGGGGTCTGGGGTCTGGGGTCTGGGGTCTGGGAAGACGTGGCCGAGTGGCTTTGCAGCAGCATTTCACACATGCCGGCGGTGATGCCGAAGTTGCCGTCGATCTGCATCGGCGGATGCAGGCCGAAGAGATTCGGGCAGGTGTTGCGGCTGGAAAACAGCTGCTGCAGTTCGCGGTGGGCGTCCGCGCCATCGTGCAGACGCGCGTAGATCGCGGTGCGCCAGGCGAAGGACCATTCGCGCACGTCGCCGGAGTCGCCACGCGCATCAAGGGATTTCTTGGCCGCCGCCGCGAGTTCGGGCGTCTTCGTGATGCTGATCTGCCGTCCGGGATGCACCGCGAACAGGTGCGACGTGTGCCGGTGATGATCGTTGGGGGTGTCGAGCTCGGGATATTTCGGGTCGTGCTTCTCGGTCATCCATTCGAGCAATTGTCCCCAGCTGCCGATGCCCGGCGTGACCAGCCGGTCGCGCATGGCGGAGATTTTATCGCGATACGTTTTGTCCATGCCGAGCACGTCCGCCGCTTCGACGTAGTTATTGAACAGGTCCCACACAATTTCCTGGCTGTAACTCACGCCGTCTTCGGTCGGGCCGTGTTCGGGCGACCACGCGTCCGGCACAACCAGCCGGCCGTCGGGCAGGGCTTTCAGATGATCCTCCCAAAACTCGCAGGTCTCCTTGAGATACGGATACGCGGTCTTCGCGAGAAAATTGGTATCGCCGCCGAATGCGTAATGTTCCCAGTAATGCTGGCCATACCAGGCGTTCGCGGTGTTGTCCCATTTCCAACCCATGCCGCCGGTGATGTTATGCGACGTGCGAATGGCGAAACCGCGTCTGGCAAAATTCCCGTCGGCGGTCTTGAATTCTTCCGCCGCCGCCGTCGCGTTGCGCCACGCCGGAAGCTGGCTGTCCACCAGATCGAACAACGGCAGCGCGCACTGGGCCAGATTCGCCGGCTCGGCCAGCCAGTAATTCATCTGGATGTTGATGTTCGCATGGTAATCGGAACGCCACGGCGGATTGTTGCTGTCATTCCAGAGCCCCTGCAGGTTCGCGGGCAGGCTGCCGGGCCGCGAACAGGCAATCAGCAGGTAACGGCCATACTGGAACAACAACTCTTCCAACTCGGGGTCAACGGTGGCGGCGGCCTTGAGCTTGCGCTGGTCGGTGGGCAGGGCGGTCTGTTCGGCGGAGGACTGGCCAAGGTTGAGCGTGACGCGATCAAACAGGGCGTGAAAATCATTTTCGTGCGCCGTTTTGAGCATGTCGTAGGTTTTGCCGGACGTCATTCTTACCTGCTTCGTCACCCGAATGTGCGGATCTTCACCCCGATAATTATTCGTATAGTCCATGGCGTAATCCGTGCCGGCCGCGACCACGAGCGTGAGGCTGTCGCAGTTGGTGAACGCCAGCATCCCGCCCTCGGCCCGCAAGGTGCCGCCATCGTTGAGCGCATTGAGCCGCGCCTCGTATTTCATGCCATTAGTCAGCGCGCCGGCGATGGTGAGATGGTTTTTGTTTCCGACGGTTGGAGTGCCGTGTGAATCGTTCAACTCAAGGCTGCCGGTGTAGCTGCCGGGCTTGTCGGCCGTCAGCCGCACGACCAGCACGCCGTCGGGATGGCTGCAAAAATACTCGCGCGAAAATTTCACGCCGTTCAACGTGTAACTGACATGCGCCAGCGCATCACCGATGTCCAGATCGCGCCGGTAGTTCGTGACGGTTTCGTGGCCGGGCAGGTGGATGAGCAGTTCACCGAGACATTGGTAGGCACCCATCGTGTCGTAATTGCCGCTGGGATTTCCGTCGCCCGTCCAGAGGCTGTCCTCGTTCAGCACGATGCGCTCGCGCGCCGTGCCGCCGGCGATCAACCCGCCCATGTGCCCGTTCCCGATGGCGAGCGCCTGATTGATGAAGGAGGACGGTTTGCCGCCACCCAGGTCCAAGGCCGGCTGTCCTTTGTTCGTGGATAAAACGGTGCTGATGGCGGTTCCGGCCGGCTGCTGATACCAAAGGACGAGATCGCTGGCAGATGCCGCCATCACCGTGCTGAGGCCGATCCATGTGCCGAGCAGAATTTTTTTCATGCTTGAAACTTATTCGAGATTCCCGTCAAGACGCACCGTGCCACCGGATTTGACCTTCAAATCAACCGCCTTGTCGCCGTAACGCACCTGGCAGGAGTTCTTGCCCGGCGAATGAAGTGTGGCAGCCGTCAGTCTCCCGTTTTTCCACGCAATGTCCACAGTGAAATTGCCGCGTGCGCGCAACCCGGTCACGCTGCCGGCCGGCCAGGCCTTCGGCAGGGCGGGCAGCAGTTCGATCACGCCGGCCTGCGATTGCAGGAGCATTTCGGCGATGCCCGAAGCGCCGCCGAAGTTGCCGTCAATCTGGAACGGGGGGTGCGCATCGAACATGTCGGGATAGGTGCGTGCCGGGCTCAACAGAAATTCCAGAATGCTGAACGCATGGTCGCCGTCATGCAGCCGCGCCCAAAGGTTGATGCGCCACGCCGTCGCCCAGCCAGTGGCCTGGTCGCCGCGAATCTCCAGGGATTTTTTCACGGCGGCGGCGAGATCCGGGGTGGTGCGAAAATCAATCTGGTCGCTGGGGTAGAGTCCGTAAAGGTGCGAGACGTGGCGGTGGTGGATATCTTTTGCCTGCAGGTCCCAATCCTTCAGCCATTCCTGCAACTGGCCGGCGCTCCCGATCTGCAAGGGCGCCAGCCGGTCGCGGGCGGCCCTCACCTGATCGCGGAAACTTTTGTCCTTGCCGAGAATCTCCGAGGCGTTGATGCAATTGGCAAAAAGATCACGCAATATCTCCATGTCCATCGTCGGCCCGGCACAGATGCTGGTGTTCGAGTCCGGATGCTTGTTTTCCGGCGAGAGCGAGGGGCAGGTGACCAGCCAGTGATGCGTGGGTTCTTCGATGAGCGTATCGAGGAAGAATTGCGCCGCGCCCTGCATGGCCGGGTAGATTTGTTCCAGATATTTTTTGTCGCCGGTGAAGCAGTAATGCTCCCACAGATTCTGGCAGAGCCACGCGCCACCCAGCGGCCACATGCCGGAATTCGGTCCGTCAATCGGCGCCGCCGCGCGCCACAAATCCGTGTTGTGATGGACGACCCAGCCGCCGGCGTTGTAGTGCACCTTGGCCGTGCGCGCTCCGGTCTGGGTCAGATCCATGACCATCGCGGTCAGGGGCTCGACGCATTCGGAAAGATTGGCGACCTCCGCTGGCCAGTAATTCATCTCCGTGTTGATGTTGATGGTGTATTTGCTGCCCCACGGCGGGTTCATGGAATCGTTCCAGATGCCCTGCAGATTCGCGGGCTGGCTGCCGGGACGCGAACTGGAGATGAGCAGGTAACGCGCGAATTGAAAATACAGCGCGGCCAGCTGCGGGTCGTTGCCGTCGGCGAAATGCGCGATGCGCTCGTCGGTCGGCAGCTTCATCGCGTCCGTCTCGCCGAGGTTGAGTTCCACGCGACGGAATAACTTTTGATGTTCGGCGATGTGGTTTTTGAGCAGGCTGGCGAAGGATTTTTTTCCGGCCTCGGCAATTTGCTTTTTCGTGATGGCTTCGGGATCACCGCTCACGTCGTGATAATTTTTGTAACTCGTGGCGGCGGCGATGAGCAGGGTGACCGAATCCGCCTTGGTAACTGAGAGGCTGCTCACGCCGATGGAGGTTTTTCCTCCCCGGGCGATGGCGCGGACGCGCGCCTGAAATTTCAGCGCGCCTTTGATGCCCTGCGCGTCGCCGTTGACGCCGCTCATCACGAGTGTATCCGGGGCTTCGGTGTTCATCGTCGCCGCCTGGGGTGTGTTCATTCCGGCGTTGAAGGAAATCTGCCGGGGCTTGTCGGCGGTGAGGCGCACGACCATGACCTGGTCTACCGGGCTCGAAAAGATTTCGCGTTTGAAGGTCACGCCGTTCGCGGTGTAGCTGACACTGGCGACGGCGGTGTCGAGATTCAGATCCCGCCGGTAATTCTCAATCGCTGCGTTCGTCGGAAAGGTGAGGAACAGATCGCCGACGGTTTGATACATCATCTGCCGGACGGGTTTGGCCATCATGTTGCTGGCGATCAGGCTGAACGCCTCGTCGTATTTGCCTTCGAACACCAGCTGGCGCGCCTCCGGCAGGGCGGCGAGCGCGTTGGTATTGTTGGGATCGTAAGGGCCTCCCGCCCAGAGCGTGTCTTCGTTGAGCTGCAGGTGTTCGCGATCCACACCGCCGAAGATCATCGCGCCGAGCCGGCCGTTGCCAATGGGCAATGCGCCGGTCCAGTTGGTGGCGGGCGCACGATACCAGAGCGTGAGCGGTGAAGGATTTTCCGCCGCGTGACTGGATTGAAAAATAAAAACCGTTGCGAGCGCGGCAAAAAAAGTGCGGGGCAGTGTTGGCATGGGGGAAATTCTCGCCAGCCCCGTCCCGCACTCAAGCTATTATTTGTTCTACGGCACGCTCGGACGCGCGTCCCCGGCCTGGGTTGTGATGGTGGCCGTCGCGGATTTCAAACCGTCGGCGCTCGCGGTCAGCTTGATTTCGCCCGGTTCCTTCGTGGATTGCACGAGGATTTGCGCAAGGCCATTGAACACGCTGCGCGACCACGCGGAGGCGATCGGTTTGCCGGTGAGTTCCACGTTCACGTCAGGGTTCAAGCCGCCCTGGCCGGACTGGTTGGACACGCCGACGGCGATGACGTTGTCGCCTGCGTGCAGATTCTTTTTGATGTCGTAGGCCGGCTGCGCCGCCCAGTCGCGCGATTCACCGACGCGTTGGTTGTTCACGAATATCCAGCCGTGATCGTCAATGCCACCGAACCGGATCTGCACGCCGGGATTGGCTAGATCGGCCTCGGTCAGTTTGATGTGCGCGCGGAAAATAGCCGACTGGTCTTCCTGCAAAACCAGTTCGCCCGTGTCGCCATCGGTCTTGGGCTTGATGACATTCCAGGATGAATCCACAAAGTCATTTGCATATTCGGGAGCGAGTGCGCCTTTGGCCGGGACGGTGGCGAGTTGCCAACGCCAGTCGTTCACCGCGATGCTGTGGACCGGCAGGTTCGGGATGAACGTGTCCGGCTCGTGACAACTCGGATCGCCGTTGCCGACGCCGAGAATTTTCCCCGCGCCGCTGATTTCAAAGCTGATCTTGTTGGACGCCACCGGCACGACGCGGCCCTGCGCGTCCGCGACGGAAACGGTGATCACGCTCACGTCTTCTCCGTCGGCGTTGATGGTCGTGCGGTTTGGCGCGAGTTGGACGGACGCCGGTTCGCCGGTCGTTTCGACCTTCGCTTCGGCAACGACTTTGCCGGCGTTGAAACCTTTTGCCGACAAGGTACCGGGCGCATACTTGACCTGCCAGGTGAGTTTGGAATTCCGCTTCATCGGCTGTTTGCCGAGCGATTCACCGTTCAAAAACAGTTCGACTTCCTCGCAATTGCTCAACGCGTCCACCCGGATTTCGGTCTTGCCGGGCCAGTTCCAGTGCGGGAGCAGGTGCAGCACGAGGTTCGTCGTCCACCACGACTGGTAATAATAAAAAATGTCCTTGGGGAAACCGCAGGTGTCGAGGATGCCGAAATGCGAATTGATGCACGGCCACACGTAGGGTGTCGGCTCACCGCGATAATCAAAGCCCGTCCACACGAAGCCGCCGCTCAACCACGGGCGCTCGGCGAAGATGCTCCACCATTCCTCGGCGGTGTTCGCCCAACTCGGTGCGTTGACGTCATAGGCACTCAAGTAGCCGCGCTGCTTGTCGTTCTCATAAATGCCGCGGGTGCTGACGGTGCTGCCTTGTTCGGTGCCGACTTCTGGTTGGCCGGGATGCCTGGCGCGATAACTGTCCATCTCCTTGCCGTATTGTTCAGGCTTTTTGCCGATGTGATAATTCCAGCCGCGCACGTCAATGACGCCGTTGATGCCGTCGAATGTGTCGCCCTGCGGCGCGGCGTAGGTGACCGGGCGCGTCGGGTCAAGCGCCTTCACGAAATCCTGCATCGTGCGGGCGACGTTGCCGCCCTGCGGCGTGGCCTGCACATTGAATTCCTCGTTGGCGACCGACCAGATGCCGACGCTGGCGTGATTGCGGTCGCGAAGAATCTGGTCTTTCCACTTGCGGAGATTTTCCTCGTCACTGCCGAGCAGGCGGCTTTCGTCCATGACGATCATGCCGAGGTGGTCGCAGGCATCGAGCAGTTCCGGCGTGGGCGGATTATGCGAGGTGCGATAGGCGTTGCAGCCGAATTCCTTCAGCTTGGCCACGCGGAAATACTGGAGCGCATCCGGCAACGCCACGCCGACCCCCGCCATGTCCTGGTGATTGCAGGTGCCCTTGAGAAGGTAAGGTTTGCCGTTCAGGAGAAATCCGTTCGTCGGATCAAACGCGAAGGTGCGGATGCCGAACTCGGTTTCTTTGCGGTCAACAATTTTGCCGTCCACTTCAACCGTTGTGACGACTTTATAAAGTTTCGGAGATTCAGGTGACCAGAGTTCGGGCAAAGGAATACGAGTTCCATAATCCATGGCAATTTCTCCTTTTGGAAATTCGATGTTGATGTTTGAGCGGGACATTTCAAAACTGCCATTGATGACATTGTTGCCGGCAGGATCGAAGAATTCATTTCTGACCACAACTTTGTCGAATGATTCATTATGGTATATCAGACGCGTTCCAACCTGAACTGAAGCCATGCCCCACTCCGTCTTAATAGGCGCGCTGCGAACAAAAATCCCATCCGGCGCGATGGCCACCGGCGCGGTCTTGTCCAGCCAGACATGGCGGTAGATGCCCGCGCCTTCGTAGAACCAGCCCTCGAACTTGCTCGCATCCACCTTCACGGTCACGGTGTTCTTGCCGCCGAAATGCGCGACGTCCGTGATGTCTTCGCGAAACGGGTAGTAGCCGCCCTCGTGCCGTTTCACCAGCCAGCCGTTAACCCAGACCGTCGCGTCGCGGAACACGCCGTCGAACGTGAGCCAGATGCGCTTGCCGGCATCTGCCGCCGGCAGGTCAAACGTGCGGCGATACCAGCCGATGCTGTTTTTGGGAAAATTCGGCCCGACGGGTTTGAAGCCGTGGCTGGTGTCCGCTGACTTGTCAAAGGGCAGTTCGATCGCCCAGTCGTGCGGCAGATCGAGCGAGCGCCATGCGGTGTCGTTGAATTTTTCCGCCGCCGGGCCACCGCTCGCGCCCGCCTTGTCGAGGCGGAGCGCATTGGGCCAGTCGTCGCCCAGATGAAATTTCCAGTTCGCATCCAGCGAGAGATGTTCGCGCGGCGAGTCGGTTTGGGCGGCGGCATGGTTCAGGATGAAAATGGCCGAGACAACGAACAGCAGCCGCAAATTTAGCGGGGGGATGAATTTCATGGGAGACAAATTTGAGCAAGCGGACTGTGCATGGCAATTTCAAACCCAAACAAATTTACAGGACAAGACCGGAAATGGATTTTTGGGTCCCGAGGGTCAGGCCTCCTGACAGTCAGGCAGACCTAAGCCGGAACAAATCAGTCCGAGTGAAACTGGTCTCACGCCAAGACCGCCAAGGACGCAAAGAAAACTGAATGCTTGAGTGCAAAAGCAACGCACTGGATTCAGAATTCTTGTGAAAAAATCACTGCCTGCCCCTTCCCTTTGCGGCCTTGGCGGCCTTGGCGTGAGCTTCTTCTGCATCGTTCCAGCTTAGTTAAGCGGTCGTCGTTGGCCGGAAAATTTGCGAAACGTGCCGGGAACGGCAGCGCGCGCGTTGGCACGCTGGAAGAGCTGCCGTTCCTTGAATTCAAGATTGCGTCGCAAGGGAACTTATCTTCATGCTGGTGCGTCTTATTCGTATGAAGAAAAAGCTGAAATGGATTTTCGTGGCGCTGGTGGCCGTGTTCGGACTGTTGCAGTTCGCCAATCCGGCGCGCACGAATCCGCCGGTCGTGAACAATCTGCCAGGCACCAACGCATCGCCACCCGTCGTCGCCCTCTTGCACGCGGCCTGTTACGACTGTCATTCCTCCGAAACGAAATGGCCCTGGTATAGCCACATCGCGCCGATGTCGTGGCTGATCGCCCAGGATGTCAACGAAGGCCGCCAGCATTTGAATTTCTCCGACTGGCCGCAGGACACGGATCGCGCCGCCAAAAAATTCGACCGCATCAACGAAGTCCTCGATTACCGTCAAATGCCGCCGAAAAAATACACGGCGCTTCATCCCGAAGCCCGGCTTTCCGAAGCGCAACGCCAGGAATTGCTGGACTGGAGCGCCGCCCAAGCCGAGCGGCTGCACACGGCGGCAAAACCGGAATGAGTCAAATAAGAATACCCCTCACCCCGGCCCTCTCCCCTCCGAGGGGCGAGGGAGAAACGTTCCCCGCGTCTTGGAACCACCCAACGATGGATTCGCAAAATGGTTATTGGAATTTCCCATAAATGATCGAAGCTGTTCCCTCTCCCTGGGGGAGAGGGGCAGGGTGAGGGCGAACGTTAAACATTTCAGGATATAAATGACATGCTGCACACAGAATTGATTCCCGCCGCCGATAGAAACTCCAAACGTCTGATGGTGATGTTGCACGGCTTGGGCGACAGCATCGAAGGCTATCGCTGGTGGCCGGAGGCGATGCGATTGCCGTGGCTGAATCATCTGCTCGTCAATGCCCCGGACGATTATTATGGCGGCTATTCGTGGTTTGATTATCCCGATGAGATCGCGCCCGGCGTGTTGCGCAGCCGCAAATTGCTGTTCGAACTGCTCGACGATTTGCGAGCCAAAGGATTTCCCATCGAGCAGATGACGCTGGGCGGATTTTCCCAGGGCTGCCTGATGACCATTGATGTCGGACTGCGTTATCCACACCAGTTCGCGGGACTGGTCGGCATCAGCGGCTGGGTGTTTGACCTGGAGCATCTGAATCCCACACCGGTCGCCAAGCAGCAGCGCGTGTTGATGACGCATGGCACGGCCGACCCGCTGATTCCCATCGAAACAGTGCGCCCGCAGATTCCGCAACTGAAAGCCGCCGGGATCAATGTCGAGTGGCGCGAATTCCCCAAGGTGCACACCATCCAGGGCGAAACCGAGATGGCGGTCATCCGCAATTTTGTTCGCGCCGGATACGGAAACGGGGTGATGGATTAATGGATTATTGGATTTGCAGTTTCGGTTTCCATCAATCCATTCATCCACCAATCCATCTATCCAATAATCTTTTTCCGCCGCACCTTCGCTTCGCGGTAGGCGCCGGTTATCCGGTTGTGGGCGGATAACCGGCACGCTGGTGAGCCGCAGGGGCCTGCGGACTTGGGAAGCTCAGATTTTCACTTCGCGCCTCGCGCCGGGCATCCAGATCTGTTCCGGGCGCGGCTGGCTGGCGGCCGGCCAGTCCATCGCGTTTTCCACCGCCTCGCGCATTTTGGCGAACCACCAGTTGGCGCGGGCGATGCGGCCTTCGCGTTTGGTGGAGGCGGTTTTGGGCGGCAGGCCGCTGAAGCCGAGTTCGAGCTGTTCGTTGTTGGCGTTCGTGGTTGTCATAATTTTGTTTTAATTACGACTCCACTTTCGCAGACCGGGTAGGACAAAGGCTGTCCGAGTGAAAAAATAAAAAGGAAGGGAAACATTCAACAACCAACATTTAACACTCAACACCCAATTATTCCATTGAGCGTTGAATGTTGAGCGTTGAATGTTTTTTTGAATTTATCGGAGCGTGATCGTGTCGCCCGGTTCCAGCGGCACATCGTGGCCGTTCAACAGATCTCTGGGATCAATCGTGGCGTTTTCACCCCGGCGCAGCAGGATGATTTCCTTGGGATTGCCGGGGGCGGTGTAAGTCGCCGTGGCAATCGCCTGGGCCAGCGTCATGCCCTCCACCCATGGGACTTCGGAATTTTGCACCGGGCCGAAGACTTTGATGCCCGTGCGCTGAGTCGCTGCGATGGTGGCGAATGCATCTTTTTGTCCGGCGAGGTAGGCGGCGCGCGCATCGGCCCGGGCTTGCGATTTGGTGACACAGCCGCACACAGGCATCAGGGTCAACACGACCAGGGCCGCGAGCATGAAGAGTGTCGTCCGGCTTGAATTCATCTTATTCAGGCTTCTTGAGGATTTTCCCAAAATCACTTTCGTCCGGCTCGATTTCAATCCGTCCACCCGCTTCCGGGGCCGGACGCGGGCTGGCGATTTTCTTTCCGACGCGGGGCAGGGCAGCGGGCATTGCGGTCAGTGGCGCGATGGCTGGTGAATTGGAGGGTTCGCTATCGGGTGGTTCGGCGTTCTGGCCGGGAACCAACAGGTTCGTGCGGCCATCCAGCCATTTGGCGTAACGTTGAAAGGACCACATGCCGTGATCGGCCCCGGTCTCGACCGCGGAGCTGATTTTGAAGAAGTCCCGGTTCCGGATGAAGTTTTTCACCGCGTGCGTGGCCATGAGTATCTCGCACTCGGGCACACGGATGTTCAAGTCCGGCCGGAAACCGAGCCGCTGCGAGATCACCGCGACCAGGCAGTCCGCCAACTGGGCGGAGACGCTGTTCTGGATCTCCGCCGGGAAGGCCGAGACCACGCGCTGCAACGCCTCGGCGCAGCTTGAGGAATGGACCGTGGCCAGCACCAGATGCCCCGTCTCCGAGGCGCTCAACGTAAGTCGCATCGTTTCCGGGTCGCGCATCTCGCCGACCATCAAGATATCCGGATCCTCGCGCAACGCATCGTGCAGGGCTTGTTCAAAACTCGGCGTGTCGCGTCCGACTTCGCGCTGACGGATGTAAGAGCGCCGCGGGCGGAACGTATATTCAATCGGGCTTTCCACCGTGACGATATGCCGCGCTTCGGTGAGATTGATCTCCTGGATGAGTGCGGCGAGGGTCGAGGATTTGCCGCTGCCGGTCGCGCCGCTCACCAGAATCAGGCCGTGCGTGTTTTTGACGAGCTTCTTGAGGTCGGCATGCAGGTTGAGCTTTTCCAGGGTGGCTTGAAAGGACCCGAGCAGCCGGATGGCGAAGCCGATGCCGCGTGCCGTCTGCAAAACATTGATGCGGCAGCGGACGCCGCGAATGGTCCGCGACAAATCATACGAACGCCGTTCCAGAAAAACCGGCCATTGCTGCTCGCCCACCAAATGGCGTGCCGCTGTCAACAATGCCGGCGCCGGAACGGGCTCGCCTTCGATCAGCAGGGTGCCGCGCACCCGCACCGCCGCGGGCATGCCCGCTTCCAGATGCAAATCACTCGCGCCCCGTCCGGCCGCCGATTCAATTAATGATTCCAGTTCCATCTCGATTTGAAATAATGAACACCGTGGCCTGTTAAAAGTTTTTTCCGGAAGAATTGAGGGTTTTTTTCCAGGCGGCCACGGCCGATTTGGTTTCCGCCGCGCACTGGACGAGCGGTTTCACAAAACGCGGCGTGAACCAGGGAAAACTCCCGGTCAAATCCGGCGTCACCAGAATCTGCCCGTCGCAATCCGGTCCGCTGCCGATGCCGATGGTCGGAATGGAAATCGCCTGCGAAATCTCCTTCGCGACCGGTGGCGTGACGAGTTCCAGCACGATGGCGAACGCACCGGCTTCGGCCAATGCCTTCGCATCGTCGAGCAGGGTCTGATGTTCCGCGTCCTGCTTGCCCTTGATGCGATAGCCGCCCTCCTCCAAAACATGCTGCGGCAGCATGCCGAGATGACCGCAAAATGAAATCCCCGCCGCCACGATGGCCTTTACCTGCGGCAAAATTTCGCGTCCGCCTTCCGCCTTCACAAATTCCGCACCGGCGGCGACCAGACGTTTCGCGTCCGCCACGGCGGTTTCAACCGTCTCGTAACTGTGATACGGCAGATCGCCGCCGAGCAGGGCGTTCGGCTTGGCGCGGGCGGCGGCACGGACGTGATGCTCCATCTCCGCCATTGTCACGTGCGTCGTGTCGGGATAGCCGAGCACCACCATGCCGAGCGAATCGCCGACGAGGAGCAGGGGAACGCCCGCCTCATCGAGCAGCTTGGCCATCGGATAATCATACGCCGTGAGCGCAGCGATCTTCTCGCCGCGCGTTTTCATGGCGCGAATCGTCTCAACTGTGATTTTGCTCATCAAGTTTTGTAGCGGCGTCTCGGCAGAGCGCCGCAAAATTTATTTTCAAATGGTCAGCGGCGCTCTGCCGAGACGCCGCTACGCGTTAAAGCTTTTCACCAGTTCTTCCGGCGTGGTCGTTGCCGTGCCGACTTTTCCGACCACGATTCCCGCGGCATGATTGGACAAAATCGCCGCTTCCATCGGCGATGCGCCGGCGGCGATCGCCAGCGTGAAGCTCGCAATCACCGTGTCGCCCGCGCCGGAGACGTCGAACACCTCCTGCGCGATGGTCGGGATGTGAAACGGTTTTTGCCCGCGCTGACACAGCAACATGCCTAGTTCGCCGAGCGTGATGAGCAATAACGCCGGGCGTAATTCGTTCAGCAGGCGTTCCGCAACCAGCATCAGATTTTTGTCCGCGAACGGGTTTGCGTTTTTGGTGTCGTCGGACAAGGCGGCCAATTCAAACGCCTCTTTGCGGTTCGGCGTGATGAGCGAAAGATTGCTCAAGTTCAGTCGATGCACCGGTTTCGGGTCGAGGCTCAACCAGACGCCGCGGGCGCGGCAGAGCGATTTGATCTCGTTGAGCAACGGCTGCGTCACCACGCCCTTGCCGTAATCGCCCACGATGACGGCATCCGCCTTTGGAAGTTTGGATTTGATTTCCGCGATCAGGCTGGCGGTGAGCTGCCCGTTGAGGCCGTCGCGCGTTTCGCGGTCGATGCGCACGACCTGCTGCTGGTGCGCCACGATGCGCGTCTTGACGCTGGTGTGTCGCGCGGAGCTTTTGACGAGGCCGGAGCAGCCGATGTTTTGCTCGGCGAGAAGTTTTTGCAGTTTGCGGCCCGCATCGTCATTGCCGATGGCGCCGAACAGTTCCGCCGGCGTGGCGAGCGCCACCAGGTTGCGCGCGACGTTCGCCGCGCCGCCGGGCATGAAGCTCTCGCGCTGGAAATCCACCACCGGCACCGGCGCTTCCGGCGAAATGCGCGACACGCCGCCCCAGATGAACTGGTCGAGCATCACATCGCCGACGACGAGGATGCGGGTCTTGGTCGCAGCGGACAGAATCTGCCGGGCGCGCGAAGCGGATAATTTTTTTGCACTCATATTTTCAACCACGGATGGACACGGATAAACACAGATGGGGCAAAACGCAGAGGCGCAGAGGACGCGGAGAAACACAGAGTAAAAAATCTCCGCGACTCTTTGCGGTCTCTGCGCCTCTGTGTTTGTTTTTGTTATCCGTGTCCATCTGTGTCCATCCGTGGTTTAAATTCAGTTTAGAAATGCCGTCAACGGACTCGTGGCGCTTGCTGTTCGCTTGGCGCGCCCAGGCCGATTTCAAACGCGCTGCGCCCCGCTTCCACGGCCTGCCTGAATCAAAAGGTCTTCACTCTCCCCCTTCAGCAAATTTTTGCGGGCCACACTGCGAAACTCGCTGCGAAAAAGCGCCGGCGCATGCCAGTCGGAATCTTTCTTTCGCGCGGCCATCGCTTCCACATGGAAATCATCTTTGGGCAAAACAAAGCCGGCAATGACATTGTTGTCCACAACGATCATTTCCGTCCCTCAAGCCTCGCGGCATTCATTTCCTCGGTGGAAAGCGACGTCTGCATCCGTTTGCCGATGTCTTCAATCATTTGAAACAGACCGGCTTCGGAAATCCTCTCTGGCTGTTCACCGGCCACCCCGCCCTCCGCCTCGTCAAACCGACGAACATCCTCCAATTCCCCGGCCTTCTCGCGCTCGAGTTCCTTGAATAATTTCACCTTCTCCCGCAGTGGAAGTGCGTGAATCTCCTTCAAAATCATGTTCGCCGTCATGAATGAAAAATGTCAGCAGTTCGTGCTCAAGTCAACCGTCCGCTCAATTCAAAAACGCCGTCAACGGACTCGTCGCGCCGCCGGGCATGAAGCTCTCGCGCTGGAAATCCACCACCGGCACCGGCGCTTCCGGCGAGCTGCGCGACACGCCGCCCCAGATGAACGGCATCACGTCGCCGACGACGAGGATGCGGGTCTTGGTCGCGGCGGCCAGAATCTGCCGGGCGCGCGAAGCGGACAATTTTTTTGCACTCATATCTTTAACCACGGATAAACACGGATAAACACGGATAAACACGGATAAACACAGATGGGGCAAAACGCAGAGGCGCAGAGGACGTGGAGAAACGCAGAGTAAAAAATCTCCGCGACTCTTTGCGGTCTCTGCGCATCTGCGTTTGTTTTTGTTATCCGTGTCCATCTCTGTCCATCCGTGGTTTAAATTTAGTTTAAGAAAGCCGTCAGCGGACTTGTCGCGCTTGCCGTTTCGCTCTGCGCGCCCAGGCCGATTTCAAACGCGCTACGGCCCGCTTCCACGGCCAGCTTGAACGCGATGCCCATGCGGTTCGGATCGTTCGCCACGGCGATGGCGGTGTTCACCAGCACGGCGTCCGCGCCCAACTCCATTGCTTCGGCGGCATGGCTCGGCGCGCCAATACCTGCATCTACGACCACGGGAACCGTGGCTTGTTCAATGATGATACGGATCTGGTCTCGCGTCTGGATGCCGCGATTCGAGCCGATGGGCGAACCGAGCGGCATGACCGTCGCACAGCCCACTTCCTGCAACCGCTTCGCCAGCACCGGATCGGCGTTGATGTAGGGCAGCACCGTGAAACCTTCCTTCACGAGCATCTCCGCCGCCTTGAACGTCTCGATCGGGTCGGGCAGCAGATAGCGCGGGTCGGGATGGATTTCCAGCTTCACCCACTTCGGCAGGCCGGCGGCGACGGCGAGGCGCGCCAGGCGGACGGCTTCCTCGGCGTTCATCGCGCCGCTGGTGTTGGGCAGGAGCAGATATTTTTTCGGGTCAATGAATTCGAGGATGTTCGCGAACGGATCTTTCTTCCCACTCAAATCGGCGCGGCGCAGGGCGACGGTGACCATCTCCGTGCCGCTGGCGGCGAGCGCATCGCGCATGGCTTCCGGCGACGAAAATTTCCCCGTGCCCAAAATCAGGCGTGAATGAAACGTGCGTCCGGCGATGATGAGCGGCTTGTTGGCAAAAGACATCGCGGATAATTTAGAAAATTCCAGCCGGTTGTCGAGGCAGGACGTAGCGGCGTCTCGGCAGAGCGCCGCATTATTTTCCGTTTGCGGCTTTCTGCCGAAAGTCGCCAAGCTCGCCTCATGAAATCTGTGCCGCTCATGCCGCAGCCGGATTGGCATCATCTGCCGCGCCTCGCGCCGGAGTTTTATCGCGGATTTGCCGTGGTGCAATGGACGATTACGCTGGAGCATCGCGCCACGGGCTGGCTGGACGAAAATTTTCATCTGCACTTTCGGGAACTGCTCCTCCATGCCGCCGCACGCGAAGGCCTGTTCTGTCCGGTGTATGTCCTCATGCCCGACCATCTGCATCTGCTCTGGATGGGATTGCATATATGCAGCGACCAGCGCAACGCGATGAAATTTCTGCGCAAACATCTCGCCGTGGAACTGGCGCGACGTTCGACATCCGGCGTAGAATTTGAATTGCAAAAACAATCGCACGACAGCGTGCTGCGCGAACAAGACCGGCTGCGTGGCGCGTTTGAGAAAGCCTGTTTCTACATCCTCGACAATCCGTGCCGCAAGAAACTGACGGAACATCCGCGCGACTGGCCGTATCTGGGCGCGGTCGTGCCGGGCTATCCGTTTCTGCATCCGCTGGCCGAAGATTTCTGGGAATCGTTCTGGAAAATTTACATGGAGAGACGGGAACCGATGCCGGCGTAGCGGCTTTCGGTAGAAAGGCGCAAATCGAATAATTAAAGAGTGCGGCAGTCTGCCGACATGCCGCTACAATTAGCAGCGAGCCGCCATCTGAAAAATAAGTTTGCGGCGCTCTGCCGAGACGCCGCTACGCCGCATCACTTCACCCGGACGCTCGCCATATGGCTCCACGGGCTCTGGCCGTCGGCTCATGAGTGGGTCAGGCGCATGAGCAAAAGCAACAACCAGCCGGCATGCTTGCGGGCCCGCTCCGAGCGCGCGACCAGCGCTGCATCCACTTCATGCTCGCTGGCGTGATTCAGCGTCCAGCCGGCGGCGAGCACGGCATTGATGTAATCCGTTACTTGATGGCGTGTGCTGGCCGGCCGGATCTCCCGGCCCGTGGTCCGGTCGGTGAACCGGGCTTCCACTCCGCGCAGCATCATCGCGGGATGCATCACCGAGATGACGGCAAAACCCGTGGGGCGGCACACGCGGCGCATTTCGGCAAACAGCGGCTTGAGTCCGGGGATGTGGTCCAGGACCAGCCCGCAAATGATCCGGTCGAAGGAAGCGTCCGCAAACGGCAACGGCTGGGTCAGGTCATGCGTGCGAAAGTCGATGGGCAAAGCGCCAGCCCGATCACGCGCTCGTGCCAGCATGCCTTCGGAGAAATCCACGGCCGTAACGATTGCGCCGGCGGCAGCCAGCCGCAACGTGTGGCGACCCGTGCCGCAGCCGAGATCCAAAATCCGGAATCCGCTGACCGGCCCCAGCAGTCCGGCCACTTTCGGTTCCTCCAAGGCGATCAACGGATTATCCTCCTCATCGTAACACGCCGACCAGCGGTCATAACCTTCCCGCGTGGGGAGACGTTCCATTGCCGGAACCGGATTGGGTGGGATTGGATGATCCATGTTCAATGTTTCAAATCCCGCTCTCATCTGATTTTACAAAACGATAACCCACGCCTGACTCCGTTAGTATGGATTCGGGCCGGCTGGCATCCTGCTCCAGCTTCTCGCGCAGATGCGCAATGTGGACGCGCAAATATTGGGTCTGTTCAATGGCGTTGGGCCCCCAAACTTCGGTGAGCAATTGCCGGTGGGTCAGGACTTTTCCCGCATGGACGACGAGCAGGCGCAGCAGCGCGTATTCCGTCGGCGTGAGTTTCACTTCCGCGCCGTTTTTCCGGACCACCCGTTTGGCCAGGTCAATTTCCAGGTTGCCGTTGCGGAAAACCGCCTCCGGTGTCTGCGGGTGGCTGCGACGCAACGAGGTTCTGACCCGCGCCAGCAGCTCGCCGCTGCCGAACGGCTTGGTGACAAAGTCATCCGCGCCGGCGTCCAGCGCCGCAATCTTGTCGTGCTCGCGGTCGCGCACGCTCAGGACGATGACCGGAGCGTGACTCCATTCGCGGATGCGCTTCAGGACTTCCACGCCGTCCAGATCCGGCAAACCCAGGTCGAGTAAAATAATTTCCGGGCGCCATTGTGCGGCCTGGGTGATGCCGTCCTTTCCGGTCGCCGCGTCAAAAACGTCGTAGCCATTCGCCTCCAACGTCACGCGCAGGAGCCGTCGAATCTGCGGCTCGTCGTCAATCACCAGCACGATGGTCTTGGGTTGGGTGGCGGTCGGGTTCACGATGGTTTTTCTTCGGGCGGCAATTCGGTTTGCGGGATTTTAATGGTGAAGATGGCGCCGCCACCCGGGCGGTTCGCGGCGAAAATCTGTCCGCCGTGAGCTTCGACAAAACCTTTCACGATGGCCAGTCCCAAACCGCTGCCGCCGGCCGGGGCGTTGGGCGCACGGAAAAACTTGTCGAAGATGCGCGGCAGCAGTTCCGGCGGCAGGCCCGGCCCGCTGTCGGCAACATGGAAGAGCAGCCAGCCGGCTTCGTGGCGGGCCTGAAGCAAAATTGGCGTGCCGGCCGGCGTGTGGGCGACGGCGTTCAAGAGCAGATTTGACAACGCCTGCTGCATGAACGTGAAATCCAGCCGGGCGAGCGGAATCTTTGCCGCGACCTCGACCTTGAGTTCGCGCCCGGCCAGTTCGCGGTCAAGCGAGCGCACCGTGGTTTGCACCAGATCACCGACATCGCACCAGTCCAGCTTCGGCCGGACATGGCCGGATTCCAGCCGGGTCACGTCGAGCAGGTTGCCGACCAGCCTGTTCAGCCGGGTGGATGCCTCCTGGATTTCTGCCACCATCTTGCGGTCAAAATCAGCGTCCGTGCTTTTCGTCTCCGCGAGCGCGCCCGCCGCACTGGTGATGGCCGCGAGCGGTGTGCGCAGTTCATGCGAAATCGAATTCAGCAGCACGTTGCTCAAGCGCTCGGATTCCGCGACGAGCTTGCTTTGCTCGCCCGCCCCGCGCAATGCCACGCGATCCAGGACCAGCGCCGCCTGTCGCGCATAGGCTTCCAGCAAGTCGCGGCGCGCGAGCGGCAGGGTCTTCTCCGGCACGGCCACCGACAGCACGCCGACGATGGAGCGCTCCGTTGCCAGCGGCAGGTGCAAAGCCCCGGCGCCGGGCAGATTGTCCGTGAATCGTCCCGCCGCCTGCCGGTAGAGAAACGCCCATTCCGCCACGTGCAATTCCTTTTCCGGCAGGACCAGCGAACTGTCGGGATGGGCGGCGAGCGAATTTTTTCCCGGCAGCACGACGGCGGCGCCGGCCTGAAAAACCCGGTGGATCTCCGCGACCAGCTGCCACACCACTTCGTCGCGCGTGCCCGCCTGGGCCAGCTCGCGCATCAAATGATACAGCGCGGTCGCCCGTTCCTCGCGCTGACGCTCGGCCAGTTCCTGCACCCGGATGCGCGCGACCAGCTGGCCGAGCACGATGGCGACCACAAAATACAGCCCGAACAAAACGCCGTCCTCGGTGCTGGTGATGATGAAGGTGAACTTGGGCGGCAGGAAAAAATAATTCCACGCCAGCGCGCTGGCGGCGCCCGCGAACAGCACCGGGCCGCGTCCGAGGAACAGCGCCAGCAAGACGACCGTCAGCAGAAAAACAAACCCCGGCACGCGCGGGCCGGTGACTTGCGCGAGCAGGGCGTTGAGCAGCCCGACGACGGCCAGGGTGCCCACGGCGACGCCGTATTGCTTCCAGTCCGGCGTGGACCACCAGGGCCACGAATTGCCGCGCACCGGCGCGCCGCTTTTTTCCGCGCGGACGACCTGCAGATCAATGTCGCCGCTCTCGCGCATGAGCCGGCGCAGCAGGGTGCCGGCCCGCAGCCATTCCAGCAGATTCCCCGCCGCCGGCTTGCCGATGATGAGTTGCGAAATGTTGTTCTGCCGCGCGACCCGGAGCAGTCCGCGCGCGAGGTCCGCGTCCGCCGTGTCCATCACCTCCGCGCCGAGCGCGCGGGCGAGCGCGAGATTCTTTTCCAGCCGCGACTGCGCACCGTCATCCAGGGCCCGGGAATGCTCGACATGCACCGCCAGCCAGGGACATTTCAAGCTGTCGGCCATGCGGCGCGTCCAGCGGATGAGCGACTCGGAAAGCGGGCTGGCGCTGACGGCGACCATCAGGCGGTGCCCGGTTTTCCACGCGCCCGCGCCGGCCTGGGTGCGATGGAATTCCTGCGTGTCCACGCTGACGTGGTCGGCGACGAGCCGCAGCGACAGTTCGCGCAGCGCGGTGAGGTTCGCCTCGTGGAAAAAATTCTGCGCGGCGCGTTCGGCGCGTTCAGGCAGGTAAACTTTTCCCTGCTGGAGGCGCGTGACGAGTTCCGCGGGCGGCAAATCCACCAGTTCGATCTCCGCCGCGTCCAGGATGCTGTCGGGAACCGTCTCGCGGATTTCCGTGCCGGTGATCTGGCGGACGGTGTCCGCGCGGCTCTCGATATGCTGGACGTTCAGCGTGGTGAACACGTCAATGCCGGCGTCCAGCAGTTCATTCACATCCTGCCAGCGTTTGGGATGACGCGAGCCGGGCGCATTGGTGTGCGCGAGTTCATCCACGAGCGCGAGCCGCGGGTGCCGCACCAGCACGGCGTCCAGGTCCATTTCCGTCAGCGTGAGGCCGCGATGCCCGGAAGTGGTCCGGGCAATGATCGGCAGTCCAACCGTCAGTGCATCCGTCTCCTTGCGGCCATGGGTTTCGACGTAGCCGATGACGATGTCGCGTCCGCCTTTCAACTCGCGCTGCGCCGCCTCCAGCATCGCGTAGGTCTTGCCGACGCCGGGGCACATGCCGAGAAACACCTTGAGGCGACCGCGCGTTTTGCGGGCGGCATCGCTTTGGATGGCCGCGAGCAGGGCGTCGGGATTGGGACGGTCGCCGTCGTTCACAAATTTACTTTAACGAATCCACCGTCAGATTCAGCCTAAAAACATCCGGACTCGCAGCTTTGCCTTCCGGTGGCGGAGGCTGTTTTCCCGCCCCGACCACCGGTCAGCCATTGCGACTTTTAAGCTTCTTGTTCTTCACGCGGAGTTGCGGGAAATCCTTCATGTCTTTGTGCAGGTAGCAAATTTCCACCAGCGTGGGCCAGAGTTCGAGCGAAGCCTGAATCACGCTGACCACGTCATCCACGATGCGGGTCACGTTCTGCTGGAAAAAGTCGGGCTCAAAGCCGTAGAACGAACGGGCCAGGTTTTCGGCGAACAGGTTGAGCGACTGGCGCCGCTGGGCGTTCCGGGTCTTTTCCGCGGCTTCCAGCACCTGGCGATGCACGCCGGTGATCTTGTCGAGAATCTCCTGCGTGTCCTTGAGCGTGACTTCGCCATTGTAGGCAAAGCGGATGGTGAGGTCTTCCAGCCGGGTCACACTGCCCTTGATCTTCTTTTTGAGCAGCGTGCAGATTTCCTCGTTGAACACATCCATCGCCAGCGGGTTGCGCATGTAGTTGTTTTTGATGTGCGTCTGCACCGCGTCCACATGGGCGGAGGCGAGGCCCGGCTGCTGGATCCACAGCCGGTAGATGAAGTCTTCAAAACGCAGGCGCGTCGGGAAGAAGGGCGGCAGGCCGAGGCGGTTGTCGTAGCCGGCCACGCCGCAATCCATCCGCCAGTTTTTCTTGGTCACCACCGGGCGGAAATTCACCAGCACATACAGATCGTTGAAGTCATGCAGGTTCGCGTGGTGCTGCGATTCATCGCGCAGATACATCTGGACGAAATCGAGCGCGTCAATGTCGTTGGTGCCGGTGCGGAAGGTTTGCACCATCTTGACCACGGCGCCCGGGGAGACGGGACCGCGTTTCAGGAGCAACGAATTGTCGCCGGCGAAATCATTCGACACGTTCGTCTCCAGATCCATCGCGGTGTCGGTGAGCAGCTCGCCTTTTTCGTAGTTGCCGGGGAGTTCGCTGACTTTGCGTCCCAGCACGTCCTTGAAGGCGGCGAGCAGATCGAAGGACTTGTGCACGAACCCGCCGCCGCCGCCCTTCATGAGTTTCCCCCGGCTGATTTCGTCGGCACTCAATGATTCCGGGCTGGTTTCGATCAGCGCGTGCGGGCGCATGTCGTCGTCGGCGCTGATGAGGAAGTTGCCGAGCGAATACATGAGCGTGAAGTTGCGGTTGCCGCCGTAGCTCGGGCGGAAAAGATTGCGGACGAGCGAATCAAGCTTCTTGTCGCGCAACCGGTGGTTGAGAAAGTTGATGAACCGCTCCTTTTCACGCGGACCGACATAGTAGATGTCGTTGACCGTTTTGGTCTGTTCCAGCAGCGCGAAATACTTCTCATGGTTGGCCAGGCTCGAATCGTCGAAGACCATCATCTTCACGGAATGCCCGTTGCTCCAGAAATGCTCGTCGTATTTCTCAATCGTCTCCGCCACGTCGCGCAGCCGGTAGGTCGGGATGGTAAAAATGGTTTCGTGCGATTTCATCTGTCGTGTGAAAACAATCCGGGAACTTGCCGTTCGAACGGCTGTTCACGCTATTTGCGCGACTTGAACCGTTTCAGCACCCAACCCCCCAGCAGGGCGATGCCCAGCGTGCCCAGCACCAGGTAAATCAAGATCAGCGATCCAGCGAGAAAGCTCATATTGTTTGGCGGCGCCTGGCGCCTCCGCACAAGACGGTTATTTCGCCGTCAAGGCATCGAGCGCGAGATTCAACGGGAGAATGTTCACGCCCGGCTCGCCGAGAACACCCAGATCGGCGGTGTCCGTGTTCGCGCGGATGAGTTCGCGCACCTTGTCCTCGCTCAAGCCGCGTGCCTTGGCCACACGTGGCGTTTGCAATTCGGCGTTGTGCAAACTGATGTGCGGGTCGAGGCCGCTGCCGGACGCGGTGACGGCGTCGGCGGGGACGGGCGCGTTGGTGGCCAGGCCGTTTTGCGTGCGATAGTCGGCGATACGCTGCACGAGGGCGTCATTCAGTTTTTGCGAAGTCGGCCCGAAATTGCTGCCGCCGGAACTGGTGGCGTCGTAGCCGTTGCCCGCCGCGGAGGGACGCGACTGAAAATATTTTCCGCCGGTGAACTGCTGGCCGAGCAGGCGGGAGCCGTGGATGGTTCCGTCCTTGTCCACGATGAGGCTGCCGTTGGCCTTGTCGCGGAACAGGACTTGCGAGAGCCCGAACACGGCGAGCGGATACAGCCCGCAGCAGACCACCGCAAAAACCAGTGTGACCATCAAGGCGGCGCGGAATTCTGAGAATAGATTTTTCATAAACTTAAATGAGGTTGAGCGTGGTGATGAGGACATCAATGACCTTGATGCCGGCGAACGGGATGATGACGCCGCCGAGGCCGTAGATCAGCAGGTTGCGTTGCAGGATGGCCAGCGCGCCCACCGGCTTGAATTTCACGCCGCGCAGCGCGAGCGGAATCAGCGCGATGATGATCAGCGCATTGAAAATGATCGCGCTCAAAATCGCGCTGTTCGGGCTGTGCAGATGCATCACGTTCAGCGGCGCAATCACGGGGAACGTGACCATCAGCATCGCGGGAATGATGGCGAAATATTTCGCCACGTCGTTCGCGATGCTGAACGTGGTCAGCGAACCGCGCGTGATGAGCAGTTGCTTGCCAATTTCGATGATCTCGATGAGTTTCGTCGGATTCGAGTCGAGGTCCACCATGTTGCCGGCTTCCTTCGCGGCCTGCGTGCCGGTGTTCATGGCCACGCCGACATCGGCCTGGGCGAGCGCGGGTGCGTCGTTGGTGCCGTCGCCGATCATCGCCACCATCCGGCCGCCCGCCTGTTCCTTCCGGATCAACGCGAGTTTGTCTTCCGGCGTGGCCTCGGCCAGAAAATCGTCCACGCCGGCCTCGGCGGCGATGGCGGTGGCGGTGAGCCGGTTGTCGCCGGTGATCATCACGGTGCGGATGCCCATCTTGCGCAATTGCGCGAAGCGTTCCTTGATGCCGCCTTTGACCACGTCCTTCAAATGAATCACGCCCAGAATCACCCGGCCTTCCGCGACGACGAGCGGGGTGCCGCCGGAACGCGCGACATTCTCCACGATGCGGTTCACGGCTTCGGGAAATTGTCCGCCGAGCCGGTCCACGTGAATCTTGATGGATTCCGCCGCGCCTTTGCGGATGGAACGGGCGGGCTGGCTGCCGGCCGCGGCAAAATCCACACCGCTCATGCGCGTCTGTGCGGTGAACGGAACAAATTGCGCATGAGCCGCGGCCAGGTCCCGTCCGCGCAGGTTGAATTTCTCCTTGGCGAGCACGGCGATGCTGCGGCCTTCGGGCGTTTCATCGGCGAGCGACGCGAGTTGCGCGGCGTCGGCCAGTTTTTCCACGGGGATGCCCGGCGCCGGCAAAAATTCCGTCGCCATGCGGTTGCCGAGCGTGATGGTGCCGGTCTTGTCGAGCAGCAGCACGTCCACGTCGCCCGAGGCTTCGACGGCGCGTCCGCTCATCGCCAGGACGTTGTGTTGCAGCAGACGATCCATGCCCGCGATGCCGATGGCGCTCAACAGCCCGCCAATCGTGGTCGGGATCAGGCAGACCAGCAGCGCGATCAGCACCGGCACCGAGAACACCGTGGCGGAATAAATGCCGAACGGTTTGAGCGTGATGCAGACGAGCAGGAAAATCAGCGTGAGCGCGGACAGCAGAATCGTGAGCGCGATTTCGTTCGGCGTCTTCTGGCGTTTCGCGCCTTCGACGAGCGAGATCATGCGGTCGAGGAACCCTTCGCCGGGATTGGTGGAGATGCGGATTTTGATTTCATCGGACAGCACGCGCGTGCCGCCGGTGACGGCGCTGCGGTCGCCACCGCTTTCGCGGATGACGGGCGCGGATTCGCCGGTGATGGCGGATTCGTCCACGGTGGCCGCGCCTTCGATCACGTCACCGTCGGCGGGAATGATTTCGCCGGCGCGCACGAGGACGGCATCGCCCCTGCGCAGGTCATTGGCGCTGACGTCTTCCAGCTGGCCGTTTTTGCCGAGGCGATGTGCGATGGTTTTCACGCGGGTGCCGCGCAACGCCCTGGCCTGCGCCTTGCCACGGCCTTCGGCGACGGCTTCGGCGAAGTTGGCGAAGAGCACGGTGAACCACAGCCAGAGCGCGAGCTGCGCGATGAAGCTGCGGTCGGCGGTCGCGGTGAAAATCCCGACGGTGGTCAGCACCGCGCCCACCAGCGTCACGAACATGACGGGATTCTTGATCATCTGGCGCGGGTCGAGCTTTTTGAAGGCGTCGCCCATCGCCGGCCCGGCGATTTTCCAATCGAAAAGTGATGGAGCTTTATGAGTCATAAAATTATCAACCACGGATGGACACGGATGCACACGGATCAGAATTGAAAACAAACTGCGCACATGGCTGGCGCTTGGTTTTTGATTTGAGACCCGGCCTGCTTGGATAGGCAAGGGCTTGCGTCCCCGACTCTGCGTTTTGTTGTTTATCCGTGTTCATCTGTGTTTATCCGTGGTTAGAAAAGTTTTCCCTGGAGCATCAGGAAGTGTTCGACGACCGGTCCCAAGGTCAGCACGGGCAGGAAATTCAGCGCGCCGACCAGCAGCACCGTGCCGAGCAGCAGAATGATGAACGTGCCGCCGGAAACGGGGAACGTGCCGGTGCTGGCCGGGACGAGTTTCTTTTGCGCGAGCGATCCGGCCATCGCCATGATCGGCACAATCATCAGGAAGCGGCCGATCAACATGGAGATGCCGAGCGTGGTGTTATACCAGGGCGTGTTGGCGGTGAGGCCGGCGAAGGCGCTGCCGTTGTTGCCGGTCGTGGAACTGAACGCGTAGAGGATTTCGCTCAAGCCGTGCGGGCCGTTGTTGTTCAACCCGGCCAGGCCCCATTGGCTGACCGCCGCCCACGCGGAGAAGCCCAGGATGTCGATGGCCAGCACCAGCAGCGCCAGCATGGCCATCTTCACCTCGAAGGACTGGATTTTCTTGCCGAGATATTCCGGCGTGCGCCCGACCATCAGGCCGGCGATGAACACCGCGAGCACGACGAACACGAGCATGCCATAAAGCCCCGCGCCGACGCCGCCGATGATGATTTCGCCGAGCTGGATGTTGAACAGCGGCACGAATCCGCCGAGCGGCGTGAAGGAGTCGTGCATCGCGTTGACCGCGCCGCAGGAGGCGTCGGTCGTGACCGTGGCGAACAGGGCGGAGTTGAAAATGCCGAAGCGGACTTCCTTGCCCTCCATGTTGCCGTCCGCCGCGGCGATGCCGAGCTGCTGATGGATGGGATTTCCATGAGCCTCCGCCCACCAGCACAGCAGCGTTCCGGCGAGGAACAACGCCATCATCGCGCCCCAGACCGACCAGCCGTGCGCCTGGTTTTTGGTCATGCGACCGAGGTAATACGTGAGGCCGCTGCCGATGGCGAAGATGGACAGCATCTGCAAAAAGTTGGAGAGCGGCGTGGGATTCTCGAACGGATGCGCGGCGTTGGCGTTCACATAGCCGCCGCCGTTGGTGCCGAGCATCTTGATCGCGATCTGGGAAGCGACCGGTCCTTGCACGATGGTTTGCTCGTCCACCGTCTGTTCCTCCATGACTTGCTTGCCATCCTTGTCAAGGACCGGGCTTCCCTTATCGTCCATCTTGGCGACAGAAATTTTATAGGACTCGACGAGCTTCGCCTTGGTGTAGGGATTGAAATTCTGGATGATGCCCTGCGACACGAGCACGACCGCGAACACCAGGCAGATGGGCAGCAGCAGATAATAGGTGGTGCGCACCAGATCCACCCAGAAATTGCCGAGCAGCCGCGTGGAATGCCGCGCGATGCCGCGCACGACCGCCGCCGCGATGGCGATGCCCGTGGCCGCCGAGGTGAAGTTGTGGATGGCCAGCGCCAGCATCTGCGACAGATAGGACATCGTGGACTCCCCGCCGTAGCTCTGCCAGTTGGTGTTGGTCGTGAAACTGACGGCGGTGTTGAAGGCGAGATGCGGCGAGAGCGCGCCCAGGCCTTGCGGGTTGAGCGGCAGAACATTTTGCAGCCGCAAAATGACGTAGGTGAAAACACAGCCCACCAAGCTGAACAGCAGCATGGCCCAGGTGTATTGCCGCCAGTCCTGCTCCTGATCGGCGCGCACGCCCATCAGTTTATAGGTCAGGCGTTCGAGCGGTTTCAGCACCGGGTCGAACCAGGTCCTGCCGTTCGTGTCGAGCACCTGCGTGAGGAAAAGCCCCATCGGTTTGGTGATGAGCGCGAGCGCGGCGACATAAAGCGCGAGTTGCAGCCAGCCGGAAGTATTCATAGGGGATTAAAATTTTTCGGGGTAAATCATCGCAATGAACAGATAAGCGAACAATGCGAGGGCGATGAGGCCGACGATGATGGTTTCCATAAAGGGTTAAAGTTTTTCGCACCAGCGGGCGTAAAGTTCGCCCGCCACAAAGAACAGGGCGATTACGGCGAGGAAAATGAGGTCGTTCATAGGTTTCGTTTCTTGGCGCAGGGATCTGCCGGGCCTGCTTTCCCGCCCGTCCGTTGCCGCCAATCAAGTCGGTTCACGGGGACAGCATGGTTGCGAATCGCCCGCCGCGCTAATTAAGACCGGGGGCGTTTGTATAAAGAATTTATAAAGATGCTTCCGGCCGGCCGGCTTTTTTGCCGGTGCCGGTGATGAAGATTTTCCCGTGCCGGTGACCGGCCGCGACCGGAATGCGCGTCCGCCATTAGTATCGCTGGAAAGCAGATCGGTAGTGATGACGAGCGTGATCTGTTTCCTGGGGCATTAACAATTATCGAAACAATCCGCCCGCGTGCCGTGTTTTTGGAAAATGTTCAAGGTCTGGCCTGACTAGGTTTAGGGTTTTTGGAATGCGCTTATTTCTTGACTGCAAGTATCAAATTTACCGCCTCTTTAATCCTGTCCGTCGCAAATGTCTGACATTCCCTATAAACCTTATCCAATTCCAAGCGTAATGAATCGTGAGCTTTAAGATTCAACTTGATTGATTCCGCATAGCGCGCGCGAAATTCTAGAATCTTTCGGCGTGCCGACTTCAAATTCTCAGTCTTGATATCATCTGGCCAAATAGTTTTCCAATAGGCACAAGTTTTACAATGTCCGCCGCACTTTGCTCCGTTATGCGAAAGAAATGATTCCCAGCCGGTCTTTGCCAATGTGAGTTCAGGAAGCTGGTCATCACGGCGTTTCTCATTGTTGCATTTTTTACATGAAACGATCACGTTGCCAGGGATGTGCAAGCCTGCCCGAAATCGGTTCATGCCATCCGGATGTTCAACCGCCGCGCGGTCGCTTTCCAGCAACCGGCCGCAGTAGCAACAATGACCACCAAATTCGGTTTCAACCGCATGGACATATTTTGGATCGGCAACACTCAATCCAATTTTCGCGGTGATGTTGCGACTGACTTCGTGAAGAAACATACTCACGAGTTTATTTGCCACATCTGATTTGGCCCGCCCCGTCGCCTTCCGAAGATAAGCCGCAGTTGGAAAACTCAAGTGTTCCCTCTCTTTTTCGCAGTTTTTGGAAGACGAGGTGGAACGCCATCTCGAATTCCAAGCAACCAACGTGCATCAACATCGAGAACCTTGGCCAACGAACGAACTTCGTAATCAAAGGCACAGCGAAGCCCCGATTCGATCTTTGCGATCGCCACTCGGTCAAGCTGGACACCATCTAAAGCCAATTTGCCTGACAATTGGTCTTGGGTCAGTGACGGTTCGAATCGCAGTCTTGCTGCCTTTACACGTTCGCTCACAATATTCCTTGGAGCGGGTTGTTTTTGTTGAGCTGATGCCATTGCCATAATAACTACCAAATCAGCCGGCATTCAGTGTTCGTTAAAAGAACATCTTGGCGGAATTCTTAATGCGAGGTAACTTCGCTGAAGAGTGATTTTGAACCGAATAATTACAATCGCACGCATCGAATGTCCCAAGATTTTTCGAAAGGAACGCGCAGAGTTTCATTCTGAATTGCTCAAGGGAGGACTCACAAACAAAAGTGGAATCCCAGTGTTCGCGGATGGTAGCAACAAGGCAAGTGTTGAAATAGCGAAGCGTTTGGTTGCAAAACTTGGCCAGTCTGTAACCGCCGCACGAGTGGCAGGGCAAACTTCAGGAAATGATTTTGAAGCAGCTTGCTCCAATTTCATTTCAGCCACCTTTAAAAGGCTTGGGCATTTACGCCCTGGCCAATGGCAAGTTTTGCGGTTGCCGCAACGTGACCGGGTAGGCATAGCGAGGTATGAACAATATGCCCATCTCTCTGAAATCGCCCGGATGTGCAAAGAGAACACTGAACTTGCAACGGTGATTGGTTCAGATTATCTCATCTGCCCAGACATCGTTGTCATTCGTGAATTGGAAGAAGATGACGAGATCAACCGGCACGAAGTCTTGGTTGATGATAAAACGGCCAACCGCGCCAGCTTGCGCAAAACAAACGGCGGAAAACCAATCATCCATGCGAGCATCTCTTGCAAATGGACTATTCGCAGCGACCGCGTGCAAAATTCCCGAGCTGAAGCGCTTAATTTAATGCGGAATCGAAAAGGACATTTACCGCATGTCGTAGTTGTAACTTCAGAACCGTTGCCCGGTCGGCTTGCGTCCATCGCTCTCGGAACTGGCGACATTGATATGATTTACCATTTTGCGCTGCCTGAATTGATTGAAAGTGTTCACGAAATAGATTCTCCTGACTCATTGGAAATGATGCGAATAATGCTCGAAGGAAAACGGTTGAGAGATATTTCGGATTTGCCCTTGGATCTCGCAGTTTGAATAGTTCCAGAATTCGCTAATCCGTGGTTAAATAATGTCTGACGTTTTCACCAAAGCCAAACGGTCGGACGTGATGTCTCGGATTCGCGGCCGCGGGAACAAAGACACGGAACTGGCGCTGGCAAAATTATTGCGCCGGCACAAAATCACCGGCTGGCGGCGGAATCAAATGGTCTTCGGCAAGCCAGATTTTATTTTCAGGCGGGCGCGGCTAGCGCTTTTCGTGGACGGCTGCTTCTGGCACGGTTGTCCCAAGCACGCAACGCAGCCGAAAGGCAACCGCACTTTCTGGAAAAATAAATTTGCCCGTAACCGGGCGCGTGATCTTTTGGTGACACGGACCCTGCGGCTGGCCAAGTGGCGGGTGCTGCGGATTTGGGAGCATGAGCTTGCGCGTAAAAACGAAACTCGTCTGCTTCAACGGATTCACCGGGCGCTGAATTGATTCAATCCATTTGGGATTCTCGCTAGTTGTCCCGTAGCTTACCGTTTTTCTGCAGTTCTGTGCGAATCTCCGTCAGGATTTCAAAGTAACGCCACGCGGCGGGCGCGTTGGTCTCCTGATGATGATCGGGTTTCAAGATGAGCTCGCCGGTGGCAAGCAGGACCTTTTGCACGTCGGGATTCTGCCGGACCTTTTCGCGCGTGGCGGCGACGATCAGTTGGTAAAAATCGCCCTGACCGGGGAAACGGTATTCCATCTGTTTTCCTTCAAACGTCACCCAGGTGATGTCCATCGTTTTCATGTTCGCCTCGGCGAGGTCGCCGGCGTGCTTGGCGTCAAAGGCGGTGCGCCGGGCGACGTCATCGCGCGTGTAAGCCCAGGTGAGTCCGGGACTCCTGGCGGAGGGCCACCATGCGCGCGGGTCTTCGGGGCCTTCAGGATACTTCATCATCTGCCAGAAACCTTCGAGGCTGGCGTAATCTTGATCATGAAACACGAACGGCGTCGGCGCAAAGTTGGAAAGCAGGCCCAGCTCGTTGCGTTTGGAGAGGATGACTTCGCCCGGCCCGGCGGCCTGCGGCAAAATTTCCCATGCCGGCGCGCCGTTGGTGGGAACGGGCGTCCACCAATGCGCGGGATAATTCGTCCGTGCCGCAAGCAACTCCGCCGCGGAGCGCGTGGCCGGGCCGGGCGAACGGCAGCCCGCAACGAGCACGACGACGGCGAACACCGCCAGAATTATTAACCACGGATGGACACCGATGAACACGGATGGGGCAAAGCGCAGAGGCGCAGAGAACGCGGAGAAACGCAGAGTGAAAAAATCCCTGCGCCTCTTTGCGGCCTCTGCGCCTCTGCGTTTGGTTTTGTCATCCGTGTCCATCCGTGTTTATCCGTGGTTTAAATCAGGGTTTCACCGTGACATTGTCGAACAGTGTGGAGTTCAACACAGAATTATTGTGCGCCGTCACCGCGAGGCCGATGAGCAGGTTTTTATTCATCGGGATCGTCGCGTTGCCGATGAGGTCCCAGGTCTCGCCGTCGTCGGAAAGGTAGCCGGTGAAAACATCCCCGGCGCGCACGAGCTTCAGCCAGTGCGGCAATTTGGCCGCCGGACCGTCGGAACTCGTCGTGAGCGCATCGGCCGTTGCGCGCGATTGGAACACGGAGCCGTCCTGGCCGGTCAACCCAACGAACGAATATTTTGCCCCGGCGGAACTATTTTCGCGCAGCATCACGCCGGCTTTCGCCCAGGGATCGGTGAACTGGAATGATTGAACGCGCGCGATGATCTGGCCGTCACCGGCGAGCGGTTTGGACGCGAACCGGAAGGCGTCGGCGCCCTCCCAGATGTCGCTGCCGGAGGCGAGCAGGTGAAAGTTGCCGTTGAGAAAACTCGTCTCGCCAGGCAGGCCGACGTCGCCGATGTCCGCGTCCGACCAGCCGCGCGGCAGGGTTGGCGGCGCGACGTGCAGCCCGCTGATCCATTTTGCGAACGCCGCGACAGCGTTTTCATCCACGACATTTTTAGCGAGCGGCGGCATCTGGTTTTCGCCCGCGATGCTGATGCGGCGGAACAGGACGGATTTGTTCGTGTCGCCGGGGGCAATGACTTTGGCGCCGTTGATGCCGAGTGGATTTTGCACGGGACCATTGATGAGATTCTGCTTCGCGAGCGGCGTGTCGAAGCGCGCGTCAAAGAACGCGCCGGCGCCGCCGGGGCGATGGCACATGGCGCAGTTGGCATCGAGATAGGAACGGATGCGCAGGTTCGGCGAGGCGCGCGGGTCGGTGACGGCGGCGAGTTTCGGGAGGCGGGAGATTTTCTTTTCGTCCAGCGGCACGTCGAACAACGCGAGATGATTCAACGTGCGGAGCTGATTGTCGGTGACGCCGTTCGGGTATTTGAAATCGCCATTGAGCTGGCGGGTTTTTACGCCCAGGACGCCGCCGGAAATCGTCGTGTGACAGGTGATGCAATCCTGGCGGCCGGGATAAAACCATTTTTGGACGCGCGTGCCGGTCGCGGTTTTGATTTCGATGTCCTCGTTCGTTCCGACAGAGACCAGATCGGCGTCCGAATGGTCCGCACGCCATTTGTAGCTCGCGCCATAGACGGTGCCGTCCGTGTCGCGCACGAGCAGGCGGGTTTCGAGGCGATGGAGCATTTTCGGATTCGTGTCGTCCACCGGCAGGTCAAAGTGCTTCACGAACACCGTGCCGGCGGGGAATGTCCATTCGCCGGTGGCTGCGAAGCCGATGGTGGTGTTCGTCGGCACCGCGAACCAGCGCAACTTTTCTGCACCGTCCGACCAGAGCGGCGAGTTGACCGTGTAAGGAATCAGCGCGCTGGCGGGCGAAAGTTTTTCGAGATCGGTAAAGGCGCCGGTTTGCGAGAGCAGCTTCGGCAGCACTTGGGTCGGCGGGGGCGGACCGCCGCGTTGCAGTTTGTAAATGCGCCCGCTGATGCTGCTCATCTGGCAGAGGTAAAGTTCGCCGTCCGCATCCGTGCCGAAGGACGAAAGGCCGGTGTAATCCGTGCCCGCGTTCGGGCCGGTGCCCTTGGGCAGGACGCACAGCAGTGTTTTCTTGAACGGCGTGGTCGTCTCGTCGAGCGCCCAGACGGTGCGCATCACGTTGTCGCCGAAAATATATTTGCCGCCGAGATCGTGCGCGAATTCCCGGCCGCGATACACATAGCCGCCGATGACCGCGCGCCCTTCGCTGTGCGAATAATCCAGCACCGGCCCGCGGCTCGTGCCGATGAAAGGTGCGGTCATCTTGCCGAGCGTACCCTCGCAGCGGTTCCATTGGAAATTCAGCGCGGACTCGCCCGGCTCGATCACGTCGATCTCTTCGCGCGAACTTTCGCCGACGTCGCCGATGAAGATCCGTCCCGTTGGCGGATCAATGGTCATTCGATGCGGACTGCGCAGGCCGAGGCAGAAGAATTCCTCCAGCGGTGGTGGCACAGGCAGCTTGCCTGTGATCTCATTTGACAGGCTGGAAGCCTGCCCCGCTACGAACGGGTTGTCGTTCGGGATGAAATAATTCGCCGTGCATCCGTTCGCCGGCTGGCGCGGGGGCGCATGGCTCACGTCACCGCCACGACAATCCACGTCCACGCGAAAGACGCCGGAATACAGGCTGTGATCAATGATCTGGTCATTGTCGCCGACGGAATTGTCGCCGTCCGTCCAGTAGAGAAACCCGTTGGTGGGATGAAAAAACATGCCGCCGCCGTGATGCCAGACGGTTTGATTCGTGAGGTCCACGAAGATTTTCACCGAATCGGGAATCGCCACACCGTCGGCGTCGAGCGTGTAGCGTTCGAGCCGGTCATGATAGGTGTCGGGCAGATTCGGAACCGGACGCGACGTCGGCGAGCCGGTGACGGTGCCGGGCTTGACCCAGGTGTAATACACGAACACGAAATGATTCGTGGCGAAGCCGGGATGAAACGCGATGCCGAGCAGCCCCGAATCATCCCAACCCTGGCACTGATTGCTGAGGTCGAGCACGAGTTTCTTTCCCGTCGCGCCGGGGGAATTTTGAAATGTCCACACGCGGCCTTCGCGTTCCCAGACGCAGAGTTCATCCGTGCCGGGAACCGAAGTGAGGCCGGTGCTGTTGGTGAAAACGAGATTCGTGAACGCGACGACTGCCGACCAGTTGCCGGAAATGCCCGGCGCCACTTCGGGCATCACGCCATTGAGAAAAGCACCGCCGGCCGGGCGGTTGGCGAGGCCGTAGGGTTTGGCGCCAGCACAGGCAACGCCGCCGAGCAGCAGCCCGATCGCGAAAAGCAATCGAAGCAGCGGGCGTGGATTTTGAAAATGATTTCTCAAATGCGAAACACCATCAAGTTTCGCCGCCCTGTCCGCGCCGTCAAATGGTTTCACGCCGGCGGTTTGAAATAATTATCATAAATCATCTTGAGCGTGATGAGGAGCACCATGGTCAGAAAGACGGGGCGGATGAATCGGGTGCCGCGGGTGACGACCAGGTGGCTGCCGGCACGCGCGCCCAGTATTTGTCCCGCGCCCATGATGAGGCCGGCGACAAACCAGACTTTTTGCGCCAGCAGAAACAGGATCAGCGACGCGACATTGCTCGCCCAGTTGAGCGCCTTGGTGTTCGCGTTGGCCCGCGCCAGGTTGAATCCCAATCCCAGCATGAACGCCAGCGCGAGAAAGGTTCCCGTGCCCGGTCCCAGAAATCCGTCATAGACCCCGATGCCGAACGCGAAGATGAAATCGAATTGGATGCGCGACATCCGCGGGTGGATGTCCTGCGCGCCGAGCTGGGGCCGCAGCCAGACGACGATGGCCACGACGAACAGCAGGACGGGCACGATGCGTTTCAACAGATGGGAATCGAACTGCTGGATCAGAAATGTCCCGGCGAGCGAGCCGAGAAACGCCAGCAGGCACGCACGGCGGACTTCGCGGCAGTTCAGCGTCCCGGCGCGGGCAAAGTGAAACGTGGCGCTGCTGGAACCGAAGGTGGATTGCAGTTTGTTTGTGCCGAGCGCCACGACCGGGTCGGGGCAAATGCTCAACAGCGTGGGCAGCGTGAGCAATCCGCCGCCGCCGGCGATCGTGTCCACAAAACCGGCCGTCAACCCGGTGAGGAACAACAGCCCGATCTGCCACCATTCAATCATCGGCAAAGCCTAGTGCTGCCGGGGCAAAGCGCAAACTCGCAAGCAGTGACGGTGGTCTTACATCGCGGGCAGTTTCACCAGCAACTGCCCGTTTTCGTCCGTGGTTGTGGAAAACTCCGGCAAATCCCGCCGTGCCGGCCCGAGCGTGACATGCCCGGCCGGGTCGAAAGTTGAACCATGGCATTTGCAGTAGAACGAATGATCCGGCTCCGCGTTGAGCTTGCACTTCCGGTGCGTGCAGATGGACGAGAGCGCGAATAATTTTTCGCCCTGGCGAATCACAAAGAATCCCTGGTCGCGAAAATTACTGTAGACACCGTCAGTGGCGTAGCGGCTGGCCGGGCCGGCAGAGACGATTCGTTCCGGTTTTCCCGAGCCGCCTCCCTCGTTCACGGCTTGGCAACCAGCAGCCAGTCCCGCGGTCAGGAGCAGAAATTGGCGGCGGTTGATGATCATCTCTTAATATTCAAACACGAGACTCGTGATGATGCCCCAATGGACATCGGCGCGGGCATTATTGTCGAGCGGGAAGACAAATCCAAGCCCAAGCCGCGGCTGCACGGGACCGACGGCCTTGAGGTTGGCGCGGAAGCCGGCGTTGCCGACCAGGCTGGTCTTGCCGGAATCGCCATGGTTCATCTGCGTGTCCCCGACCAACTCAAACAGCGGGATGAATTGCTGGATGCCGGGCAACGGCAATTCCTCATGCTGGATCGTATAGCCGAAAACGAAGCCGGACTCAAACGTCTGCAAGCCGCCGTCCTCGCCGCCGCCGAACAGCGTGGCATAACCCAGCAGGGTTTGGAGCGTGAAATGTTCGCCGACCCGCAGATCGTTGAAAACCTTCGGGACGAACTCGGTGTTCTTGCTGACGTCTGAGTTGACGGGAATGCCGGCTTCCACGGCGGCGCCGAAGGTGGTGTCGAATAAATTATTGGCCGAGACGAATTGATAGAACGGATACCGCGCACCCACATCAATGTTGCCGATGCCGTCCTGGGTGCCTTCGCCGGAAGCGGCGGCGCGTTCGTAGGGAACTTCCAATTCCACCGTCATCAGGCCGAAACTTTTTTCCACTTCCAACTTGGCATTGTCGTCCTGCTTGGCGTCCGCCTCCGTGTGCAGCCAGTCCAGCCGGACTTCGTTGTCCACGTCCGATTCACCCACCAGCAACGGTTCGGGGAAGAATCCCTGGCCATAGATGCTGCGATGGTCGAGACCATCGAGAAATCCATAGCGTGTGTTCGACGCGGATGAACCGGTGGCCGGTGCCGGCGATGCCGTCAGATCATCCGCTTGGGCCAACGCTTGAGTCAGAGTGGCGGCGGCCAGCATTCCCAGAACGTGAGTGACGGTCTTCGTTTGTAATTTCATCGTGGTGAGGATAGCGCGTGAAACGAATGCTGCTCCCGTTCGCTTGCTATTTATTGATGATGACTTGCGGTTCGCCCTCCGGTCAGGCGAGCGCCCGGATCAGAATGAGCATCAGCGGCAAGATCACGCCCAAGGCGAGGCAGTAAAAAACTGACCGGCGGCTTTGACCGTATTTCATCGCCATCACCACACCGAGGACCGTCATGACGATAAAGCTCACTGTCATGGTGAGCACGAAAACCTTGAGCGAAACACTGGACAGGCCGCCGCCGGATTTCAATTCATGCGAGGTATGGATCGTGGCCATGAGCCGGAGCAATGGCGAACGGATCCCCAGGGTTTGCCAGATGCCGGAAATGGCGAAGAACAACAGCAGCGGCGCGAAAACACAGCCGAGATACAAATGGAGGGAACGCAGTTTTTGCATGCCTTGATGTGCCGGCTGATGCGCGGGATGGCGTCGGGACGATTGCGTTACGGAATTTTCTGCCCGTTGTAGGCCCAATTAATGTCGGGAGCGCCCGTGTCCAGCGGGGTGGTGCCGCCATCGGCGGCGACGTAGGTGTATTTGAAATAGCTGGCGTGGCCGTCGGCAAACATCAGGTTGCCGCCGACATTGTGGCGGGCGGAAAATTGTTTGACCCAGCAATGCTGGACGCCGACTTCCTTGGTCGGAGTACCGTAATAGGGCAGCTCCGTCGAACGCGCGCGGCCATCGCCCATGAACACAAACGCGGAGGGATTCTGCACCATCGTTGACTTGAAGCTGGTGCCATAGACGATGTTGGCATCCAATCCCGTGTTGCCCTTGGGATTCATGCCGTAATTGAAAACGACGCGATTCGTATCGGCAAATTCCGCGGGCTGGGTCACTCCCGGACAATCGAAAATCTTGCGGCCGCTCACAAAATTGGCCGGCGCGGCCGCGATTTCCCAGAGCGCCTTCGCGCCGACATACGATGGCAGCGCATTGAACCAGGCGCTGTCGCCCTGGCCGGCGTTGTGAAAATCAGCGAAGTTGCTCCAGCCCGGCGTGTTTTCGTTGTAGCCGGGGGAGCCGGGCGTGGCGGTGGCGATTTTCGGCAGGGGAAAAACGTTCCGGTTGTCGTCCAGATACAGGTTCAGCGCCAGGCCCCATTGCCGGAGGTTGCTGCCGCAGGCGGCCCCGTAGGCTTTTTGTTTGGCCTTGGCCAGCGCGGGCAACAGCATCGCCGCCAGAATCGCGATGATGGCGATGACCACGAGCAGTTCGATCAAAGTAAATCCGCACTTCGTATTTCTTCTCATGCCGCAATACTGCCAGAAAAACTTTTGGCCGCTTCCGGTCACTTGCTAATTATTGGCGATGGTTTGCGGCACAAGATATTTGCCCGGCGCAAAGAAGCTGGCACATTGTCGCCGTGCCTAAACCGGCCAGACAGCCAGTCGAATCCAGCAACGCCGCTGGAAGCAATCCCGCGCCTGCGTTCACCGAACGCCCGGCGTGGCGGGCGATCGGCGACGGCTGGCGGCATCTGCATGGCAGCATGCGCGAAGCGGGCGTGAGCTTCGAGTGGCACGACTTCAAGGCGCACGCGGATTTCGACTGGGGCAAAAGTTTTCATCCCGGCAGCATCGAGGTCTGCCTGAACCTCGAGGGCGAAGGCCGGGTCAGCGGCAATAAAACGGAGGCCGTGTTCACGCCGTTGACCGCCGGATTTTATCGCCGCGGGGAGCAGGAGCTGCCTGCGACGCGGGCGGCGAACCAGCGCCACCAGTTCCTGACCGTCGAGATGTCGTTCGAATTTCTGCGGCGGCATCTCGGCCAGTTTGGCGCCGCGCTGCATCCGCTCGTGCGCGAAGTCATTGCCGGGCACGCTGGAAAATCCGCGGTCGCGCCGCCGACGCGCCTGACCAGCCGGCAGCAGCAATTGCTCGCCAGCCTGCGCGATGCGCCGGTGCTCGCGCTCGCCCAATCCGTCTGGTATCAGGCCAAGGCGCTGGAAGTCGCGGCCGAATTTTTCTTTGTCGCGCCGGGCGAGCAGGAATTGTTCTGCCAGCGGCAGCAGCGCATTTCCGCCGAGCGCGTGGAAAAAGTTGTCGCCGTCCTGCGTGAAAAACTGGCGGAGCCGCCAACGTTGGAGGAACTCGGCCGGCTGGCGGGATGCAGTCCGTTTCATTTGAGCCGGACGTTTTCCGCGGCCAACGGCATGACGATTCCGCAATACACGCGGCAGCTGCGGATGGAGCGCGCGGCGGAATTGTTGAAGTCGGGAAAGTTCAACGTCACCGAGGCCGCGCTGGAGGTGGGCTATTCCAGCTTGAGCCATTTCAGCCAGGCGTTCCACGACACGTTCGGCTGCTGTCCGGGCCTGTATCCGCTGCGCACCCCGACGCAAAAAATTGCACTCAAATAAGTGGAAGGCGCGGTGGGGTTGGGGAACATTCGAGAGCTGCCATGAAAACCGATGGGACGAATGCGAAGGATGCGAGTGGCAAGAAAGATTCGTCTCATTCCTCCCACGAATCCCATCCCATTATTCCGCCGCGAGGCGATTACCAGACGCTCCACTCCTTCCACAAAGCCGAGGTGGTTTATGACCTCACCTTCCGCTTCGCGCACAAGTATCTCTCCCAAGGCGACCGCACCATTGACCAGATGATCCAGTCCGCGCGCTCCGGCAAAAAGAACATCCTGGAGGGCAGCAAGGCGGCGCTCACGTCCAAGGAAACGGAGATCAAGCTCACCAATGTGGGTCGCGCCAGTTTGGAAGAGTTGCTGGATGACTACCGCGATTACCTGCGTGTGCGTGAACACCACGAATGGGACAAAGACTCCAAGAAAGCTCTCTACGTCCGCCGTCTCGGACGCAAAACGCCACAGACTTATGAGCTTTATCGCGAGTTTGTGGAAACCCGTCCGCCCGAAGTCGTCGCCAATATTGCCATCTGCCTGATTCACCAGGCCAACTACCTCATTGACCAGCAACTCCGCCGTTTGGAGAAAGATTTTCTTGAACAAGGCGGCTTGCGCGAGCGCATGACCCGCGCCCGTTTGCAATACCGGAATAGACCCCCACAGAAATGAATTTCGCGGCAACACCTCGGCGTCTGGCCGCTAGTTACGCTTGAACGTCCTGCGCCGGATCTGAATTTAATTTTGTTCCAGCACGCGCACCGGCCCGAGCAGACCCGATTCCGTCAGCGGCGTGTTCTGGGTGAGCTTGCGGATGTTCGTGCGCGTGAGCCGTTGACCCGGCGGCAAGGCGGCGTCGCCGATGATCCGGTTCGGCCAGAAGTTGACGACTGCAATCTCCAACCGGTTCGCGCCCGGCTTGACAGCGGTCGTGACGTCCACGCGGAACGGCGGGGACCACGTGATGCCGCAGGATTTTCCATTCACACGGACCTCCGCGAGTTCGCGGATGTTGCCCAAATCCAAAAACAGGGTCTTGGGTCTGGGGTCTGGGGTCTGGCGTTTGGCGTCTGGGATCTGGGCGGACAGGTCGAAAGTCTTTTCATAAACTGCCGTGCCGGAATAGAATTTGATGCCCGGCTCCTCGCGCGTCGGCCAGCTCACCAGATTGGAGAACTCGACCGACTCCGGCCCGCCCCATTTGGGATCAAACTTCACCGTCCAGGCGCCGGTGAGTTCGGCGAGTGGTTGGCATGACGGCGTGTTGCTCGTGCGGGTGGCGGGATGTTTCGCCGCTGGTTCGCGGAAGATGACGAACCACGAGCCGCACGGAACAAAATCGAGCGGGACGATGGTGCGTCCGTCCTTCTCTGTGTAAGCCGTCGCAAATTTGTGTTCACCCGTGACCGCGTTCCAAAGTTCCGGCGCTTTCCCCGTGACGCGGAAAATGCAGTTAGCCGACACGCTTTGATTGGTGCGGCTGGACATAAAATAAATCTCCGCCCCGTCCGCCGTGCGATGGATGTAGTCCAGATCCGTTGAGAGTTGAGAGTTGAGAGTTGAGAGGCTTTCAAAGTCGGGCGGCACGTCATGGGCGAGCAGGAATTCGCGGGCGGTGCGGTTCGTGATGATACGCCCTTTATCCCACAGTTCATCGGCTAGCTGTTTCACCTCGGCATCGCTCTGCGGAAAATCTTTCAGCCCGCTCGCTTCATGGGGCTTCGGGCCGATGACGGTTGCGCCCGCGTCAACCAGCTCCTTCAATTTCCGCAAAACCGGCAGCGAGATGCTGGTGCGGTTTGGCAAAACCAAAACACGGTAGCTCAGGCCGTCGGGCAGAACGATGCGGCCGTCCTTGACCGTTGCGCGCGTGAGCAGGGCTTCCCCGGTGATGACGTCGTAGTCATAGCCGCGTCCCAGCCTGGCCGGATCGCTGCGGCGGAGCTGCGCAAAGTTCGGGACGTGATCACCGTAATAATAGGCCACGTCGGCCACGGGCAAACCTTGTTGCAGCAATGAATGGCAGCGGTTGATGTAGGCAAAGAACGGCGCGGATTTTTCCCACCAGGTCACGTTCGGGTTCAAGTGCGTGCCGGCGAAGTATTGCTGGCCGGGAACACCCGCGCTTTCCGGCGAACACACGAACGCGTGCCAGACCAGCAGGTTCAAGCCTTCGGTGCAGGCATGATCGAATGCGGGCTTGAGGTTGTCCCACAGGGTTTCCTGCCAGTGCGGCCCGATGGTGGTGAAGCCTTCCGCGAGCACCAGCCGGTGCCCGTAGGTGTGCGCGGCAGACGCGGGCTGCTTGACGAAGAAACGGTTTTCATCGCCGATGCGGTGCGTCCAGGACCACGCCCAGAATTCGCTCATCGGCGCGTCGTCGAAACCGAGGCATTGCTGTGCGTCAACCGGCACGGCGTGTGGTCCGCCACTTTCGGGATGGATGAGCAGGCCGTGATTGTGCGCACCGTCCTTGAACAGTTTGTAGTGATTGTCAATCGCCAGGTCGCCCATGGTGCGGCGGAAATCGGCGAGGAAGCGGTCGCTTTGGTCACGGCTGTTCACGATTTTTCCCGCGACGACCGGCAGCCACGGCAGCAAATCATAGCCTCGCCGCTTTTGAAATTCCTCGCGCAAAGTCGGCGTCCAGTTCGCGACCTCGACCTCCCAACTGTCCGTGTGCAGATACTTCAGCGTTTTTCCCGCGAGCGGCCCGGCGTCGGCGATGAGCGGTTCGACCACCGTGTTCCAGTAATGGGTGAAGGCGCCCGCGTCAAACGGATCAATCGCGTATCCGTCCCAGCCTTCGCTGCAGGTGGAGACGAGGCAATGATCGTTGAGCGTGCAGCCGAAGCGGATGATCTGCCAGTCGCCGGCGGGCGCGTTCCAGTTCAGCGTGCCGTCGGGGGAAAGATTTTTAGTGAGGTCAATCACGTTCGCCGCGTCCACATCTTCTTCTCCAGGCGTCGCACGAAATTCCTGGAACAGCGGCGCGGAACTGGGAGCGGAAAAGGGTCGCAGGGCGGTGAGCAAAGCCTTTTCACGCTGGTTTTGCAGCGGCTTGCGGCCGGGGGGCAGATTGGTCGGCACCTGGTATGCGACGACAAACAAGTCGCGATAAAAATTCTCGCGCGAGGAGGGCAGGGGAAGGTTGCCGGAGAAATTCGTCGCACCCGTCAGACGGATTTCAGACCAGGTGAGTTTCTTGGGCGCATCCCCGGCCTGGACCATCGGGCCGCCGAGATTCCAGCCACTCTGGATGTTCAAACTCATTTCGAGGCCGAGCCGGGCCGCTTCGCTCAGGGCGTGTTTGTAAAGCTCGCGCCACGCGGGCGTGAAGAAGGTCGGGCCGTGCAAGACCTTGTCGTTGCCCTCCTGGCTTGCGCCGTCGGCATCGCAGATCAGCGCGCCGCCGAAGCCTTTGGCTTTCATCTGTTCGAGATCGCGCGTGATGGATTCCTTGGTGACATTACCATTGAGCCACCACCAATAGGCGCGGAGGCGGGCGCTGGCAGGCGGGTTGTTCCAATCTTGATCCAACGCCGACGGCGCCGCCAGGCCATTGCTCAACCACGAGAATAAAAAAATCAGGAGCAGGGCGGGCGGGATTTTCAGTCGCAATATGATTGGCATATACCGAGGTTCGGTTTTGCGCGGAAACCATACGGGACGCCCACGGTCTGCGCAAAGGTCAATCTGTCGTATCCCGATAGTTTACCCGGTCACACTGCTTTCGTTGCTTGACCCGGCATCCGGCTTCAAAGATTCTCGGCTGACCGCATACTTATTTTATGAAAGCCATATCCATCCTGACGCTGACCTTCGCGCTCGGTCTGTTTGCCGGCTGCGCTCCCAAGGAAACTAATCCGCCGCCTCCGGCCGGGGCCAAATCCGGCGATGGCGAAGCGTTCCTCGCCGCCAATGCCAAACAAGCGGGCGTCATCAGCACCGCCAGCGGCCTGCAATACCGGGTCATCAAGTCCGGCACCGGCGCGTCGCCGAAGCCGGACGACAAGGTCAAGGTGCATTACCACGGCACGCTGATTGATGGCACGGTCTTTGACAGTTCGGTGCAGCGCGGCGAGCCCATCGTCTTTCCCGTCGGCGGGGTGATCCCCGGCTGGGTCGAGGCGCTGCAACTGATGAGAGTGGGCGACAAATGGCAGCTGTTCATCCCAGCCAGGCTGGCTTACGGCGAACAAAGCCCCACTCCCGCCATCCCGCCCAACAGCGTGCTTATTTTTGAGGTGGAATTGCTGGGGATTGAAAAGTGAATTGAACCGGGCTGGCTGGTGGCGGGCTTGTTTCTTGGCACTCGCGCCGGACAACGTGAAATTTTTCACAAACTTTTCTTGCACGCGGGGCGCGGATGATTAACCTTTCGCCCTCGCGTTCTGGAAGCACCGGGATGCGATTTGAGACATAAGAAGTGATTTTTCCGAAGTGGACCAACCAGATTCCGTTCCTGATACCCATCGGCCTCGCGCTGGTGGGCGGCGCGGTGGCTGCCGGCGTGACGGTTTATTGCACGCCCAAGAACACCCGCGTCGGTTACCAGCCGGTGCAGCCGGTGCCGTTTTCGCACGCCATACACGCCGGGCAGCTCGGGGTGGATTGCCGTTATTGCCACAGCAATGTGGAGAAATCGTGGTTCTCCAACATTCCGGCGGCTTCGACCTGCATGAACTGTCACAGCCAGGTCTTGAAGGATGACCCGCGCCTGGCCCTCGTCCGCGAAAGCTTTACGAACAATACGCCGATTCCGTGGGTGCAGGTTCACATCGTGCCGGATTACGTTTATTTCAACCATTCCGTGCACGTGGCGCGCGGGTTCAGCTGCGTGGAATGCCACGGCCGCGTGGACCAGATGGACGAAGTGCGCCACGCCAAATCGTTGAGCATGAGTTTCTGTTTGGATTGCCATCGTGACCCGGCGGCGCACATCCGTCCGCCGGACAAAGTCACCGACCTGGGGTGGAACTGGAGCACGAATCTGACGGTCGCCGCCCAAATGCAATACACGAACGGCCAGAAATTTGTCCATGATTGGCGCGTGGAATCGCTCCAAAGCTGCTCCGCCTGTCACCGATGAAAACCGATTTGAACAATTCATCCTCGCCCGCCACCGGCCGCCGTTACTGGCGCAGTCTGGACGAACTGGCCGACATGCCGGAGTTCAAGGAATGGCTGCATCGCGAATTTCCGCAGGGTGCCAGCGAGTTGGACGGCTCCAACCGCCGCCATTTCCTCAAGATCATGGCCGCGTCGTTCGCGTTCGCCGGGGTGGCCACGCTCGGTGGGGGATGCCGTCGTCCGGAAGAAAAACTGGAGCCGTTCGGCCAGCAACCGGCCAATTACATCTACGGCAAACCGGATTATTACGCCACGGCCATGCCGACGCGCACTGGCGCGGTTCCGCTCGTCGCCAAATCCTACGAGGGCCGGCCAATCAAGGTCGAAGGCAACGCGCTTTTTCCCGGCAGCAACGGCGGCACGGACCGTTACGCGCAGGCTTCGATTCTCGACCTTTACGACGTTGACCGCGCGAAACAATTCACCAAGCGTGGTGCTGCCGGAAAACAGGAACCCGTTTCGCGCGAAGAGGCGTTGAAGTTCCTCGACGATTTGTCGAAGAAATTTGCGGCGAATCAAGGCGAAGGACTGGCGTTCCTGGCCGAAAGCAGCACGTCACCGTCACGCGCGCGACTGCAAAAAATCCTCGCCTATATCAATTATCCGAAAGCGCGGTGGTTCACTTACGACGCGATTGATTCCGGCATCCATCAGCGCGCGGCGACGCAGGCGTTCGGCCAGCCGGTGCGTCCGGAGTTCCATTTCGACCGGGCGAAAGTCGTTCTCTCGCTCGATTGTGATTTCCTCGGCGGCGAAGACGACGGGCATAATCACATAGCGCGTTTTGCCAAAGGCCGCAAAGTGGAGAATGGCGGCATGAGCCGGCTTTACGCGGTGGAATCCTTGTTCACGCTCACCGGCGCGAATGCGGATCATCGCTTGCGCGTGCCGGCGAGTCTGGTTCAACAAATCGCCGGAGTCATCGCCTCTTCCCAGTTCTCGATTCCAGGCACCGGCGGAAAATTGGACGGCGATTTTTCGAAATGGGTGGCCGAATGCGCGAAGGATCTGGCGGCGGCGGGGAAAAACGCTTTGGTCGTTGCCGGCCAGCGCCAGCCGATGGAAGTGCATCTGCTTGCTTACGCGATCAATTCCGCCCTCGGCGCCATTGGGACCACGGTTACGTTGATTCCGACGACCCAAGCCGCCGCTCCTGATTTAAAAGATCTCGACAGCGGCGCAACGGACACCCTGGTCATTCTGGGCGGCAATCCGGTTTACAATTTGAACTGGTCCCCGAAAGCCAGGACGGTGGTCCGTTTGGGCTATTACGAGGATGAGACGTCGGAAAAGGCCCATTGGAATTTCCCGGCGACGCATTATCTCGAATCCTGGGGCGACGCGACCACGAGCAACGGGACGGTGGTGCCGGTTCAGCCGCTCATCCAGCCGTTGTATGACGGGATGACGGAATTGGAATTCCTCGCCCGGATCGCCGGGGAACCCCAGACCAGCGCTTACGAGATCACCCGCACAACCTTCGGCGGCTCCGACGAGAATTGGAAGAAGTTTTTGTTCAACGGATTTGCCGGCGGATGGCCTGCCGTTGCCAGCGGGCTGGGTTTCAAGAATTCCTTCACCGGTTTTGCTTCCAGCAGCGGCCCGACGGCCAACAGCCTCGAAGTCGTCTTTTATCGCGACGCCAAGATGGACGACGGGCGTTATGCGAACAACGGCTGGATGCAGGAGATGCCCGATCCCATCACCAAGCTGACGTGGGACAATGCGATTCTCGTCAGCCGCAAGACCGCGCGCGAACTCGGCGTGCAGAACGGCGACCTCGTTGAGATTGGCTTGAACGGAAACACCGTCACCGGTCCGATCTGGACGCAGCCGGGCATGGCGGATTATTCGCTCGGCCTCGCGCTGGGTTACGGTCGCGAGCAGGCGGGACGCGTCGGCACGGGTGTCGGCTTCAACGCGTATAAAATTTTCAGCGGGAAATATATCGAGACCGGCGCGAAGATTCGCAAGACCGGCGAGACCCATGTCTTGGCCACGACGCAAAGCCACTGGTCCATGGAAGGCCGGCCGGCCGTGCGCGAGGCGAACCTCGGCGAATACGAGAAGCACAAGGATTTCGCGGAGAAGATGCAAGGCGAAGAGCCGCCGGTGGTGAAGTCGCTTTACCCGAACCCGCTCGACGAGGCGAAGAAGACCGCGCTCCATCAATGGGGCATGGCGATCGATCTGACTTCGTGCGTCGGCTGCGGCACCTGCGTGCTGGCCTGCCAGAGTGAAAACAACATCCCGATCGTCGGCAAAGACCAGGTGCTGCGCGGCCGCGAGATGCACTGGATGAACATCCACCGTTATTACACTGCGGATCCGAAGAAGAAAAACAATCCGAGCCTCTTTGATTTCAACGCCGACGAAAATCAGGCGGACACCCGGCAGCAATTTGCGGATTGGATTGACGACGTGCAGGCGGTGAACCAGCCGATGTTGTGCCAGCATTGCGAAGCCGCCCCGTGCGAAAACGTCTGCCCCGTGGCCGCGACCGTCCACGACCATGAAGGCTTGAACGTGATGGCGTATAACCGTTGCATCGGCACGCGCTATTGTTCGAACAACTGCCCTTACAAAGTTCGCCGTTTCAATTATCTCGATTACAACAAGCGCCCGCTCGCCGACCTCAAGGGGACGCTGTATCCGACGCCATTGACGCACAAGACCGATGGCGAATGGGACATGTTGCGCTGGTGGAAAAACCCGAACAGCGGGATGCGCGACCAGGAAGAATGGGACTTGATCAAGATGGCCAAGAATCCCGACGTCACGGTGCGCATGCGCGGCGTGATGGAGAAATGCACCTACTGCACGCAACGCATCGAGCAGGCCAAGATCGCGCAGAAGGTCAAGGCCGGCGCGTCCGACGACGTGCGCCTGACGCAGGCCGCCGGCAACATCCCGAAGACCGCGTGCCAGCAGGCGTGCCCGGCGCAGGCGATCGTCTTTGGCGATGTCAGCGACCCGGACAGCGACGTTTCCAAGTTGAAGGATCTGGAGCGCAATTATTCCGTCCTCGGCAACCTGCTCACGAAGCCGCGCACGACGTATCTGGCGCGCATCCGCAATCCGAATCCGCTCATGCCCGATTACCGCGAATGGCCCTACAGTTTTGAGGAATACGAAAACCGGAACGGCAATCCGTTTGAAAACGAACCCAAGCATGAAGCCATGGAGAAAGGGGACATCTAATGGCTGAATCCACCGTCATCCTGGAAGAGTTGAAAAAGCTCGCGCCGCCGGCGGAACTCCGTCGCGCGCCCGTCGTTGAAAACAATCGCGGCCTCGGCGCGTTGACCGACAAGCTTTCGGAATTTGCCGAGGGAAAAATCCCGCGCTGGTGGTGGATTTTGTTCATCCCGTCCGCGTTCTGCGCGACGGTGATCTTCCCGTCCGCGTTGATTTACCAGGTCTCCACCGGCGTCGGTGTCTGGGGCAACAACCAGCCGGTGGCGTGGGGTCTGGACATCGTGAGCTTCATCTGGTGGGTCGGCGTGGCGCATGCCGGCACGTTGATTTCCGCGCTGCTGTTTTTGACGCGGCAACACTGGCGCACGACCATCGGTCGCGCGGCGGAGGCGATGACGGTTTTCTCCGTGATGATGGCAGGGCTTTATCCGGCGATCCACGTCGGCCGCGCCTGGTTTGACTGGTTCATGTTTCCGATTCCGAATTCCAACGGCAACTGGCCGCAGTTCCGCTCACCGCTGATGTGGGACGTGTTCGCGGTGAACACCTACCTGATGGTGTCAACGCTGTTCTGGTTCATGGGCATGATTCCCGACTTCGCGGTGATGCGCGACCGGGCAACGACGCGTCCGCGCAAATTCATCTTCAGCCTGCTCGCGATGGGCTGGACCGGCTCGGCGCGGCAATGGCATCATTACGAAAAAGCCTACGTCGTCCTCTGCGGCCTGTGCACGCTGCTCGTGTTCACCGTGAGTTCCATCGTCGGTTTGGACTTCTGCACCTCGCAGCTCGCGGGCTGGCACGCGACCATTTTCCCGCTCTACTTCGTGATCGGCGCCGTGTTCTGCGGCTTCGGCATGATCCTGGTGCTGCTGATTCCGTTGCGCAAATGGTGCAAGCTCGAGCAGGTCATCACCATGTCGCACATGGACAAGGTCGCCAAGCTGACGCTCGTGAGCGGGCTGATCATCGCCTACATTTACGCCGTCGAATTCTTCATCGCCTGGTATAGCGGCGATCCCTACGAACGCTGGGTGTTCGGCCATCGCCTCTTCGGTCACACCTATTGTGTGATGGGTTGGATCTTGATGGTCGTCAACGTCGGCGTCACGCAACTGCTCTGGTTCAAAAAAATCCGCGCGAACCTGACGGCGCTGTTCATCATCGGCGTGCTCATCAACTGCGGCATGTGGACGGAACGCTTTGTCATCGTGGTCGGCTCGCTGTATCAGGATTTTCTGCCCGCGAACTGGGGCGTGTATATCCCCACCATCTGGGACATCGCACTCTACGTCGGCTCGCTCGGCGCGTTCTTCATGATGTATCTGCTGTTCGTGAAATTCCTGCCGTTGATCGCCATCTCGGAAGTGAAGGGCGCCACGCCGCAGGGCAATCCGCATCTGCCCGCCGGCGGCGCGAAAGGGAAGCCATGAGCACGAAACCTTACGGCATCCTCGCTGAATTTGATTCGCCGGCGGCGATTTTGTCCGCCGCGGAAAAAGTCCGCGACGCCGGTTACTCGCGCTGGGACGTGTTCACGCCGTTCCCGATTCACGGCATGGACAAGGTGATGGGCTTGAAGAATTCCCTGGTCGGCTGGGTCGCGCTGGCCGGCGGCGCCTTCATGTTTCTCAACGTCGTCGGCTTGATCTGGTTCGCCAACGCGTTCGATTATCCGCTCATCGTCGGCGGCAAGCCGATGTTCAGCGTGCCGATGACGTTCGTGCCGGCTTACATTTTGATGATCATGGGCGGCGCGTTCGGCGCGCTGATCGGGATGCTCGCCTTCAACGAGCTGCCGCGCTTTCATCATCCGCTGTTCACCAGCGAGCGTTTCACGCTGGTCTCGCGCGACAAGTTCGCGCTGCTGATCGGCTCGACCGATCCGAAATTTTCCGAAACCGAAACCCGCAAGCTGCTCGAGTCCCTCGGCGGCGCGCACATCGAGATCATCGAGGACTGATGCGCTATCTCCTCTATTCCATTTTGGTGATCGTCGCGATTACGGCGGCGGCGTTCACCATTGTCGGCATTCCCGGCCACCTGTCGCGCAAGCCGCCGCTGGAAGTTTTCCCCGACATGGACCGGCAGGCCAAGCTGCGTCCGGAAAAACCGTTCGACTTTTTCACCAACGGCCTGAGTTCGCAATTGCCGCCCGCGGGCACCGTGGTGCGCAGTGCGCCGGTCCACACGGCGCACGGTCCGGTTTACGAATATCAAGACGTGCCGTTCAACACCGGACGCGTCACCGGCACCACGAATTTTGTGGCGCTCAATCCGCTGGTGGTGGACGCGAAGTCGCTCCAACGCGGACGCGAACAGTTCGACATCTATTGCGCGCCGTGCCACGGCCGGCTGGGCGACGGCAACGGCATCACGAAAAAGATCGGCGCCATGCCGGCTGTGATCAACCTGCACGACCGGCGCATCATCGACATGACCGACGGCGAAATTTTCAACACCATCACCCACGGAAAGGGTTTGATGGGCGCGTATGGCCCGATCGTCGCCGCGCAGGATCGCTGGGCGATCGTCGCCTATACGCGCGCCTTGGAGTTGAGCTGGCTCGGTTCGCCGGATGAATTGACGGCGGAACAGCGCGCCACCCTGAAGAAATGATATGAGTTCGCATAACGACAAAACTCATCTGCCGCCGCCGCTGGACTTGTTCCTGTGGTCCAAGCTGCCGACTGTCTTGATGCTGCTGGGTGGCGTCTTGTGCATTGCCGGGTTGGGAATTTCCCGGCCGGTCTTTGGTCTCTCCTGGTTGCTGGCGTTCATCTTTTATCTGAGCCTCGCGCTGGGCGCATTGTTCCTCGTGATGGTGCATCACCTGACCGATGCGGGCTGGTCGGTGGGCATCCGCCGCTTCTGCGAACACATCGCGTCGCTGTTGTTCCCGTGGCTGGCGCTGCTGTTCCTTCCCGTCCTGCTGCTCTCGCCGAAAATTTATCACTGGCTGACCCTGCCGGCCACGGATCATCTCATCAGCGTCCGTGCGCCGGTGTTCACCTGTGCCGGGTTTGTGGTCGTGTCCGCGCTGTTCTTCGGCGTGTGGTGGCTGCTCACGTCGCGCCTGCGCTACTGGTCGCTGCGACAGGACGTGACGGGCGACGCGCTCTGCACGCACAAGATGCGGTTCCATTCGGGCTGGGGCATCGTGGCGTTCGCGGCCACGCTCACCGGCGCGTCGGTGTTCTGGATGCAGGCGGTGCAATACCAGTCCTTCTCCGCGATGTATGGCGTTTACTTTTTCTCCAACTGCGCCTGGCTCGCGCTCGCGACGGTCTATGTCATCGCGGCCGTGTTGCAGCGGCAGCGGATCCTGGCGGGCGTGTTGCAGGATAGTTATTTCTATTTCATCGGCGTGCTGTTCTTCGCCTTCACCATCTTTTCCGCCTACACCGAGTTCGCGCAATACTTCGTGGTCTGGAACGCCAACGTCCCCGAGGAAACCTTCTGGTATATCCTCCGCGAACACCGTTCGTGGTGGTGTTTGAGCATGATCCTGATCTTTGGCAAATTTTTCCTGCCGTTCTTCGTGATGCTGCCGGTGACGGTGAAGAGCAGTTTCAAAATCATGATTCCGGTCTGTCTCTTGGCCTGGCTGATGCAGTTCGGCGATCTGGCGTTCAACATCCTGCCCGCGCTGCCCGAGTATCATTTCCCGCTCAAGATGCTCTGGCTCCCGTTCGGCTGCCTGGCGTTCATGGGCGGATTCCTGGCCCGCGTGTTCGTGAATAAATTCAAGAGCCATCCGCCGTATCCGCAAAAGGACCCGCGCCTGCTCGAAGCGATGGGCATCCATCATCTCGACTGCGAGGAGATTTCCGGTGTGGCGCCAACCACGGGAGGTCGTTCATGAATCCTGAAACCACCGAAAAACCCGTCTGGCATTTTGGCGTCATCTTCGTCGCCGCGTGCTTCCTGTTCGTCGCGCTGGTCGTCGCGGTGAAATTGTCCGTGCAAGTTCCCGCGATTGACGCCGACCGCGCCGCGGTCCGCTCGAAGGCGCTGGCCGAAATCCGCGCCGCCGAAGCGACCGCGCTGACCACCGCCGGCTGGGTGGACCAGGACCGTGGCATTGTGCGCCTGCCGGTTGAAACCGCGCTGCAACTTTCGGAGAAGGCCGCGCAGAATCCCGCCGCCGCCCGGGCCGATCTGATCGCCCGCGCCGCGAAAGCCGCCGCGCCGCTGCCGAAGACCGCGCCCAAACCCAGCGCTTTTGAATGACCGTGAACGAAAAACAAATTGATACCTCGTGCCGCGTGCCGTTGCTCGTGCTGTTCGGCGGCGCGGCGCTGTGGCTCGTCGTCGGCTCGCTGCTGGCGCTGGCCGCGTCGCTCACTTTCCACATGCCGGACAAGTTCGGCGATTGCTCGTGGATCACCTACGGCCATCTTCAGCCCGCGGCGGATGACGCATTGCTCTACGGCTTCTGCATCCCGGCCGGACTCGGGGTGGCGCTTTGGATTTTTGCGCGTCTCGGCCAGACGCCGTTGCGCGGGGCGCTGGTCCCAGTCGTGGCGGCGCATCTCTGGAATCTCGGTGTGCTGGTCGGGCTGGTGGGGATTTTCGCCGGCGACAGCACGGGGTTTGCGTGGCTGGAATTTCCGCGCGGCGGTTCGGCGCTGCTGTTCTTCTCGTATCTGCTGATCGCCTTGTGGGCGTTGATGAATTTCTCCGGGCGCCGTGAGGGCGGGACGTTCCCGTCGCACTGGTTTCTGGTCGCGGCGCTGTTTCTGTTCCCCTGGGTTTATTCAACCGCCAACATTTTGCTCGTCGGCTGGCCGGTGCGCGGCGTGGTGCAGGCCGTCGTCGCCTGGTGGGCGGGCAACAACCTGGTGTTCCTCTGGACGAGCCTCGCCGGCCTCGGCGCGTCGTTTTATTTCCTGCCGAAAATGAGCGGCCGTCCGTTGCACAGCTATTTCTACGCGCTGTTCGCGTTCTGGACGCTGTTGATTTTCGGCTCGATGCGCGGCGTGCCGGTGGGCGCGCCCGTTCCCGCGTGGCTGCCGGCCTTGAGCGCGATGAACTCGCTGTTCCTGATCGTTCCCGTCATCGCCATCACGGTCATCGGCTGGAAAACGGTTCGCGACGCCACCGGGCCGGAATGCAAGGGCGGTTCTTACTGCATGATCGAATTTGGTTTCGTCGCCTTCCTGCTGTCGGCGTTGCTGCTGGTCACGTCGGCCTGCCCGCATTTCGGCCGCCTGACGCAGTTCACCTGGTTCGCTGCGGCGCAGACGCAGTTGCAGCTTTACGGTTTCTTCGCCATCACCATGTTCGGCGCGATCTATTACATCCTGCCGCGCGCGGTCGGGATCGAATTCGCCTTCCCGAAACTCATCCGCGTTCAACACTGGTTCGCGATCCTCGGTGTGGCCATTTTCGTGGTCGCGCTCGTTGTCGGCGGTGTTGAGCAGGGCCTGAAATTGCAGGATCCCCGGGTCGCGTTTGCCGATTCGACCAAGACGATGCTGCCCTTCCTGCGCGCCAGCACGACGGGTCTGCTGTGCATCGTGATTGCCAACCTGATGTTCGCCCTGAATATTTTTCTGATGATCGCCGCCTGGAAATGGTCGGTGGCCAAGACCGTGTTCGCCTTCGTGATTTCACCCTTGTCGAAGTCGGAGGTGAAAGCATGAAAAACGGTTTTGCCATTTTCCTGACGGCGTTCCTGGTGCTGGTCACTTCGTGGACGGCCTTTGTGCTCGGACCGCAATTGCAGCTCGGCCGCGCCAGACAGGTGGCCGTCCTCAACTCATCCGACGTTTATCCCACCAGCCGTCCCGGTGAAGCGGCCCAGGGCCTGGTGGTCTATCGCGCCAACGGCTGTGCCGCGTGCCACACCGAGCAGGTGCAGCAGGATGGCGTGGTTTGCAACGTGGTGCTTTCGTCCGCCGGCAAAAATCCGTCGGCGGTGTCCAATCTGCTGGCCACCCTGAAATTGAGCGGCATCACCGAGGAGGAGGCGCTGGCGGCCGGCGACAAGATCTCCGCCGCCGGGGGCAAGGTGGAAACGCACATCATTCCGACCGGCCCGGATATCGCCCGCGGTTGGGGCTTGCGCCACAGCGTGGCGGAAGATTTTCTCTACGACAATCCGGTGCAACTTGGCAGCATTCGCATCGGACCGGACCTGGCCGACGTGGGCCGCCGTTTGCCGGACGCGAACTGGCAGCTGCTCCATCTCTACGCGCCGAAAAGCGTGGCGAAGGATTCGCTGATGCCGCCGTTCCGCTATCTGTTTGAAACCAAAAAAATCGGCGCGACCCCGTCGCCCGATGCGTTGAATCTGCCGAGAGAATTCGCGCCCGCCGACGGCTACGAGGTCGTGCCGAAGCCGGAAGCGAAGCATCTGGCGGCGTATCTCCTGAGCCTGCACGCCGACGTGCCGCTGTATGACGCGCCGTTCACGCCGGCCGCCCCTGCCAAACCATGAGCGACGAAATCAAAACGAATCCGACCCCCGCCGGCGCCGAACCCACCGCGGAGCGTTCGCATCTGCCCATGTGGATTCTCGTGGTGCTGCTGGCCTTGCTGTATGTGGGCGGGCTGTATTTCAACCAGCACAGCGGCTGGTTCGACAAGCAGGTGTATTCGCCTTATGGCAACGCCGCGGAACTGGAGTTGTATCAGCCCAAATCCGGCGCCGCCGCGGCGCTGGCCGCCGGCAGAAAATCCTACGAGTCCGTCTGCGGCACCTGCCACGGCAACGACGGTCTGGGCAAGCCGGGTCAGGCGCCCATGCTGGCCGGATCCGAATGGGTCATCGCGAAAGGCCACAATCGTCTCGCGCATATTCCGCTGGCGGGCCTCAGCGGCCCGATCCAGGTCGGGGGCAAGGATTGGAACCTGGCCATGGCGGCGATGGGCGTGGCGTTGTCCGACACCGATCTCGCCAATGTGCTGACCTACATCCGCAGTTCGTGGGGCAACAAGGCCGGTGAAGTCACGGCCGACGACATCAAAGCCATCCGCGCCAGCCTGGGGGCGCGTCCGCAGGTGATGACGCACGACACGCTGATGGCCCTGCCGGAATAAGGCGCGGCCTGCCGGTTCATTGCTCCGCCCATTCCACACAGAGCAACTTCGCCTTTTCCAAAACTGTTTGCGTGCCCTTCGACCATCGCGATGTGTCGCGACAGGGAAAGCGCGATCATGCCCGCGCACGCCAAAACCGGAATTTAATTCGCCACAGATTTAGGCTTCATACAGTTCCCGAACGGAATCGCGGAGCAGGACGATCATCGTGAACACGCCCAGCCCCGTGCCCAGCGGGATGTGCAGGCAGTTGATGCCCGCCACCACCAGCGAAAACGTCCGGCCTTTCCGGGCGCGGAGACACAAGCCGGAAATCAGGTTCAACATGCCCGAGGACACGAACCAGACCGCCCCCGCCAGATAAACCCATTTCATCATGGTAAAGATCTGCTCCGGTGGCATCGGCATGGGCTGCGTCTGGTTTTTCCACATTTCTGGATTGGTAAAGACCGCGTGCATGAACGTGTAATGGACCAGCAGGAATAAAAGCCCCAGCACCGCCAGGCCGGCGCCGACGAAATGGAAGATGGCGAGCAGGTTCAGATGATCCGCATCAATCTTGCGCTGGTCGCGCGCCAATGGGGGTAATGCAGGTGTAGTATCCATAACAATTTTAGGACTTTTCTGGTTGGGTGTAAGTGAGCAGGCTGTTAATGCATCGCCTTCAAATTTTGTTGCCTCTGATAATCCAGAAGTTGTGATCCTATTTGGCCTGCTCCTTCAAAAACTTTTTGATCACCGCGATCTTCTGCCGGAAAATCTGCTCCCGGATCTGGCCGTTGGATTGGTCGCCGCCATAGGGGATTTCACAGACAAACTGCGAGCAATCAGCCGACACCACCGCCATGTTGGGTGCGAACCCGCCCTCCTCCGGGCCGTTGAACCCCTGCTTGACCGCGTCCGGCACTTTTCCGAGCTCGCTCTCATGCCGCACGAACACCAGCACCAGGTTGTCGTGGAAGACATCGTAAAAATGCGCCAGACCGCCGTTGCTGCCCCGTCTCATCGGATGGGACGGCACAAAAAACGTGTCCCACTCCATGATGAAACCCAGCAGCTTCTTTTCGTCCTTCGCCTTTTTCTTGGCCGCCTCCAGCTGATCCAGCGAGAAGGCCATGTTTTTGGTCAGATTCACCGGCTGGTCCTGCCGGGCGAAGGTCAGCGCCATTTCATAAGCATCGTAATGATACTTCTCCTTCACGTTGTCCGGCAGGTTGGCATACGGCACCGTCACGCCCTTCATGGCCGAGTCCAAGCCGGTGACAAAGAACAGGCCGCGCGGCTTCAAGGCCACGTTCCGGACATCCGTATAAGTATGACCGTCCAACGTGGTGATGTCCTCCGCCACAACCTGACTCAGGGTCAGACCGGCGATCACAAGGCTGAACAGATATTTTATTTTCATGGAATTTGGCAAACAGGTTTATCAACCGCCTGGCCGGCCCCGACGAAATGGAGGCTGGCCAGCAGGTTCAGATGAGCTGCGTCAAGCTTCCGCTGTTCACGCGGCAATGGGCTCAAAATAGGCGGCGTATTCATGTCTGCTAATTGCCAAAGCGCAACCGATAAAACATCGGGCCGGCGGGTTTTTCCAATGACAACCAGACGCGACTTACGCCATAGATGGACATGACATACCCGGGAGGGTCGCCCAAGTCATCAGGTTGGTTGACACCTCGACTTGAGCGGCATCGGACCCCGTTTGTTTGAGCGGCCAAGACACCAGCACCCGTCCCGGCTGTTGGATTATTGAATGGTCGCCATCCTCGATCTGGGGCTCCGGATAGTTCGGATCCAGCTTCGTCACGAACAGATCCAGATAGGCATTCGTCGCGGCCAACGAACCAAACATCACATTCGTTCCCATCGTCCAGCCCGTGACATACGGAGTCGCCGAGGCATCCAGTGCAATGGGAAACGCCCGTTGATCCCGTAGCCCGATTGGCTGAAACGTGTGCATCACGTTGCCGTAACCGTCGAACTCCGCCACAAACGCATCAGCGTCTGGAGAATAATCCGGGTCACTATTCGTCAGCGTCACCACGCTCGGCCAGGCGGAGTTGAACACCAGATTCGTGCTTTGAAAAAAGCCGGCGATGTAACAATCCGCAAACTGATCCACGGCGATGCCCGAACTGCCATCCGTGGCCTCCCCCTGCATCGTCCAGGCCGCTACCGGAGAACCGTTGCTTCTCAGGTGCGCCACAAAAATGTCTCCAAACACGGCGATGCCCGTGGCGCTCAGCGTCGCGCTGCCAAAAACCATGTTCGTGCTGCGAATGATTCCCGTGACATAGCAGTCGTAGTTGGGGCCGATGGCGATGTCCGTCGCGCTATCAACGTCCGTGCCGCCATAGAGCTTTGCCCACAACACGCTGCCGGACGGATTGTATTTCGCCACTACAAAGTTCTGGCAAGTGTTCGTGCCTTTCACGGAAAAGACATTAGTCCCGAACGCCGCGTTCGTGCTGCGGATGTTTGCCAGCAGATAAAAATTATCCGCCGCATCCAACGCCAGCCCCGCCGCGCTATCCACATATTCACCACCCGCCTGCTGCGCCCAGAGCAGATTGCCATCAGCATCATACTTGAGCAGCAACGCGTCCGAACTGCCCCAACTCACCAGGTTTGTGCTGCCAAAATAATTCGTGCCGGTGAAAGTGCCGGCCACATAACTGTTCCCCGCACTGTCCACCACAATGCGGGCACCGCTGGCACTGTAACTCGACCTCGGACTCCGCGCCCACAGCACACTGCCCGTCGCATCCAGCTTGGCGACGAACAGCGACGAATTTCCATTGGGCGCATAGTTGGTCAGCGTGATTCCACCGATATGGAAATTGGTGGATACAAAATAACCCGTGACATAACAATTATGCTGTGAATCCACGGCAATGCCGCCGCCCCGGTCGTCATTCGTGCCGCCAAACTTCTGCGCCCAGACCACCTGGCCCGCAGTGTCGTATTTCACTACGAAGGTGTCCCACGTGGGCGTTGTTGATCGCAACGAATTCGTCAACACAATGCTGCCAAAGGGACAGTTGCTGGAATTGAATCCGCCGATGATGTAGCTGCTGCCGGCATCATCCACCACAATCTGGCGGCTCACCTCCGCGCCTTCGCCGCCGGCCGTGCGCAGCCATTGGTAATCGCCCGCCTGCGCCGAAAAAAAGCAAGACGCCGATATCAGCCATAGCACAAACCATCTGACATGAAACACCATTAACGATGCACGTCTCTTCATAAAATAATTCTCAAAACAAACCAGCCGTGCGGCAATTGGCTCATTAAATCTGTGTTCATTCGTGTCCCGCCCGTTTCAGCCTTTGCGCAGATACTTTTTGATGAACACCAGATAGCCCAGAAACGGCAGCGTGAACAGCGCTGTGAACCAGCTCATCCGGTTGCCCGTGAACATCCCCATCTTTTGAATCTGGTCAATCTGCGCCTGCGGCAGCCCCTGCAATTGATAAAGCTCCATGATGTCATGGTGCGCATACGTCAGCAGCGCGGACACCGTGAACAACACCATCGCGACCAGGATGAGCCACCAGCCCCGCACATCGAGCCGGTATAACCACCATCCCGCCCAGCCCCAGACGGCGGCGATGGCCAGACAGAACAGCGATCCGGTCAGGCCGGAGACGAACACGCCGAAGCACGGCATCACCGCAAGACCGGTCAGCGGCATCACGAGCATCATCGGCACGGCCAGCCACGTCCACAGACTGATCGCCAGCACCGGCAGCGGACAGGCATCCGTCCAGCGCGTCACCGGGTCGCGCGCCGCGCAGGTGGCCTTCACATGGCGGCTGTTGTAGAAGAACGTCCACACCGCCGGCACCAACACAAAAAACACAAAGAAGAAAATCGTCATGCCAATGACCATCGCGGCGATGGCTCCCGGCGGCATCATCGGCTGGCCGGTGTTGGCATTGGGCGGCAGGTTGGCAAACACTTTGGCCATGAAGAACGGCATGACCACCGTCATGAAGATGCCCATGATGAGCCAGCTCCAGGAAAAGATGAGCAGCAGCGCCCGCGCCCAGCGCCGCGCCTTGATGGAACCGATGCCCAGCCAGATCAGCGCCACGGCCAACAGACCATAGACGGCGATGCCCGGCAGCATGGTCGCATGGTTCACCGGCGGCGCATTCGGGGTCTTGGCCGCCATCATCTGCCCGAACAGCATCAGCGGCACAAACAATCCGGCGAGACAGCCGAGCAGCAACGTCAGGATGCCGAAGACAACCAGGCCGGTGGAACGGTCTTTGTAGTCGGGCAGCGGAGCGGCCTCAACGGGTGGGGTGGGCGGATTGGATTGGTCGTTCATAAACAGAGTTCCGGCCGCAGATTTTCGCCGCCCCAGTCGCTCAGATTGAACGGCGGGTGGAGTTCGGTTTCACCGACACTCCTGCAGTTCGGCTTCGCCAATGTTGGATTCGCGCTCGCGCGCGTAGCAGTGGCGAGGTCCTTCCGGACTGGCACAAGATCGGCCTTGAAGTCGGGATGCAAATCCGCCCGGAAGCTGTCGGCGTTGCGCGGGATTCGACACCTCACGCCGGCCTGCTCCCTGAACCTCGTAGCAGCCGACGTAAGGAGGCTCATACTAACACTGGCGAAAGAAGTCAGAGCCTCCTCACGTCGGCTGCTACGGTTCAGGGGTTCAACGCGCGCGCTATCTGTTCGGGGAGTTCTCTCTCCGTTCGAGGCGGAGAGGGAGAAGCCAGCACCGTTCATCCGCCGACTGCTGCAAATTGTATTGGCCGACCGCAAAGTCCCTTCCGGATGCGCACCATTGTATTCCGTATTTTTACAATTGGATGCAGGCACTGCCTGCGCGGCAGCCCAGAGCTGGGCTTCAAAGTCGAGGGCGGAGCCGTTGGATGGTTTTTGATTGTTTCCTTTGGCCATGCTGATTGGCCGGAATCGTAAGCCGGAGAAATTTTTAAGCAAGGTCTTTGGTCTTTGCAGACGGCCACCTTTTGCAGACGGCCATTGTTAAATAGTTGAGAGTTGAGTGTGGTGGCGAGACGCCAGATGCTAGAATCCGGATGCCAGACGCCAGCTCCCGACCAAGCCCATTCCATACGCTCAGTCGCTCACGCCAGCCGGTGAGCTTGCATTTTCCGGGACGCTGGAAGTTCCCTGTGCCAATTCCACCAGTTCGCGGATGCGGCGGGCATCGGCTTTCCGATGACCGTGGCTGGCCAGCGGATCGCTGCCGCCGCTGGACTCGATCCGGATGTCCGCCCAGATCAGGCCGGTTTTGATATGCACGGACGCGACCTTGCTGATGCTGATGCTGATCTCGTCCTTGCTGAACCAGGAGCGCTTGTGCCGGATGAGCGCCCGGGCCGTCACTTCGATGACCGTGGGGAAAAGGAAATTTCCGCGTGTCCAGCGGCTCGCTTTGAACCTTTCAAAATCCATGGCCACATTGTCGTTTCTAAATCCGGTTTAGGCAAGGCACGGCCCGTGGGGAGAAGGCCCCATGGGAAACATTGCCGTGGCGGGCTACCTTGCCGGCATGAATCTAATTCTCCTCATTCTGGTGTTGCTGCTGCTATTCGGCGGCGGCGGCTTTTACTTTGGCGGTCCCGCCATCGGCGGTGGCGGACTCGGCCTGATTTTGCTGATCTGTCTGATCGTCTTTGTCCTGGGCGGATTTCGCACGAAAAGCTGAGTCATCGCGCTTGGATTTGTTCCATCGCCCAGCGCGCGTGTTCGGCGATCAAGGGTTCGGCATCGTGCGCGGCTTTCTCCAAGGCGGGCAGGGCGGCGGCATCGCCGGTGTTGCCCAAGGCCACACAAATATTCCGCAGCAGGCCGCGCCGTTTCGTCCGTAAAATCGGTGAACCCGCGAAACGGGATTTGAAACCGGCGTTGTCGAGTTGCAGCAGTTCGATCAGATCCGGTGTCTGCAAATCTTCCCGCACGTGAGCTTTCATCATTCGGCCTTCGCGCGCGAACCGGTTCCATGGACACGCCGCCAGACAATCGTCACAGCCGTAGATGCGGTTGCCGATGGCCGGACGCAGTTCAACGGGGATCGCACCTTTCAATTCAATCGTCAGGTAGGAAATGCAGCGGCGCGCATCTAATTGAAACGGGGCGGGGATAGCGTTGGTGGGGCAGGCGGTGAGGCAGCGCGTGCAATTGCCGCAATGATTTTTCTCCGGCGCGTCCGGTTCCAGTTCCAGCGTCGTGATGATTTCGCTCAAAAAAATCCAGTTGCCCAGGCGGCGGCTGATGAGATTGGTGTGTTTGCCGACGAAGCCCAATCCGGCGCGCTGTGCCAGATCCCGTTCCAGCAACGGCCCGGTGTCCACATACCACAATGACTTTGTTGGTGCGTCTCCGAGCTGGTTGACGAATTGGCTCAGTGATTTCAGCCGTTCGGCGAGAACATCGTGGTAATCGGCAAAGCGGGCGTAACGGGCGATGATGCCAGTTGAGAGTTGAGGAGCGTAAAGCCCCGTTGGGGCCACGCCCTTTACGGGGTTGAGAGTTGAGAGTTGGGACTCGGACCCCGGTGGCTTCTCGTCGCTTGTCACTTGCCACTTGTCACCTGCCTCATAACTCGCCGCCAGCACAATCACGCTCTTTGCGCCGGGCAACACTTTCTGCGGGTCCACGCGTTTCTCCGCGTTGCGTTCCAGCCACGCCATTTCGCCGTGATGTTTTCCGGCGAGCCAGTCTTGATACTGCGCCGCGGTGGCAGGGGGGGCGGCGGTGGTGAAGCGGCAGTCGTCGAAGCCCAGTTCCAAGGCCCGTTGTCGGATGTCCGCCTTCATCGGCGTCCTGAAGATTCCAGGCGGAATTGATGGATGACCTGCTGCGCGACTTCGCGGACGGAACGCAACTCGGTGTTCAACAGCACGTCGGCCTGTTTGTAAAACGGTTCGCGCGCGGCGAGCAGTTCGCGGATCTTCGCCTGCGGATCCTTGTCGTGCAGCAGCGGGCGGTGGCCCTGATGACGCACCCGTTCCCAGATCTTTTCCGGCGAGGACCAGAGACAGACGACCAGCGCATGCGCCTTGAGGCTGGCGAGATTTTTGGGATTCACCGGCAGACCGCCGCCGGTGGAGATGACCGCTTTGGTGCGGCCGGCCAGTTCACCGACGGTCTGCGACTCAAGGGTCCGAAAGGTCGCTTCGCCGTCCTTGTTGAAAATATCCGTGATGCTGCGGCCCGTGCCGGTCTGGATCAACTCGTCCGTGTCAATGAAGTCGAAGCGCAACATATCGGCGACCAGCCGGCCGACGGACGTCTTGCCCGTGCCCATGAAACCGATGAGCGCGATGTTGACGAATTTGCGGTGGTCATTCACAACGTAGTGATTAGCGGAAATCACTTCACAACGCACGTTTCAAATGTGCGCGGAAGAATTTATTGAGGCGCGTGCCATTGGGTGACGGCGCGCGGGCTTCAGCCCGCTTCAACGCTCTGATTCACGAAACGCGTAAAACCTCCACCCTGCTTGATCGGTTCACGCTGAAGCGGCATAAATGCCGCGCGCCGCCGCGGTGGCTCATTGGAATTGCAAATAGACGCGGCTGCCGTCGGAGCGCACGCCGCCGGTCCGGGTTTGCGTGAGGAACAGGCGGGCATCCTCCACCTGGCCGGTCTGCAGAATGTAGGCGCGCACCGCCTTGGCGCGCCCGGTTGCCAGCGCCTCGAGGTCGCTGTCGGAAACGGGCATCGTGGCGCCCAGCAGCATTTCCATCGGGTCAGCGGGCGGCGGGAGTTTGGATTGCATGGCGCTCGCTTCAACACTGGGCGCATTCGTGGCGATAGCCGGCGCGGATCGCATGAGCAAGGTGGCGCCCTTTTGGAGCGCGGGCCGGCGGCCGGCGATCTGGGCCGCAGCCGCAGCCAGGTGGCTGTTGGTGGCGATGAACGCGGGGGTGATTTTGCCGGCGTCCTGCGCCTCGCTGTAAAGTTTCTGCACCAGATACGTCCGCTGGCCCGGCGTGAGCTCGAGCTGGTCGGGCGTGGTGCCGGCGCGTTCCGATTTGCCGAGCGCTTGCCATTGCAGGGTGCGGAGCTGTTTGTCCAGGGCGGCGCGTTGCAGGGCGTCGCGGTCGGTGGGAGCATCCACGCTGCCGGCGATCTCCAGTTGCAGGGCGGGGCGCTCGAACAGCGCCTTCACGAGCGTATCCAGCTTCTTCTGACTGTCAGGCGACAACTCTGCGCTGCCCGGTGCGAAATCCTGATAGCTCAATTCCTCGCCGCCGCCGCCGAACATCGCGCCCAGCAACGAGAACGGCGAGGTGGCGGCTTTCTCGAGAATGTTGACGATGGCCCGCATCACGACTTTGCGGACGCGGAATTGCGGATCGTCAAAGCTGCCTTCCACCGGCACGTCCAGAACGATTTTGCCCTCGCGGTCTTTCATGATGGCAACGGCGAGCCGCACGGGCAGATGCGTGGCGTCCGGGCTGTTCACGGTTTCGCCAAACGTGAATTGATCTAGCATGATGACGTTCTTGGAGGAAAGCTTTTTGCCGACCAGCTCATACGCGAGATCGAGGTTCAATTTTCCCCGCGCGATGCGGTAGCCCGCAAACTTGCCGGCATACGGGCTCGTCGGCGTCAGATCCACGTCCTTCACGGAAATTTGAATGTCGTTCGTCTGCGTGCCGCCGAACGGATTGAGGTGGCCGGTGATGTCCACCGGGCCGACATTGTCCACCAGTGCGTGCAGCTGGATGTTGGCGTGCTGCAATTGTTCGGAGGAGATGCCGGCAATGGTTCCGCTGAACTGTTCGACCGCCAGATTCACGTCCGGGGTGATCGAATGGTCGGTGAACTGGAAGGCCGCGTTGGAGAGCACGATGCTGCCGATGGAAATTTTCGGGGCCGGTGAGGATGCGACTTCGTTGGTCGCCGGCGTGGCTGGTTTTTCGGCGGCGACGGGCGCGTTGGTTTGCACCGGCGCACTGGTGCCAGCGGGTTGGAGTGCGGCGCCCAGGTTGGTGGTTTTGTTCGTTTCGATGACGATGCGGGCATAGGCGTTGTCCAACGCGATTTCCCTGATTGAAATGATTTGCGGATTCAGGTTCGCGTCAATGCCGCTGATGCGGAGCGAATCCCATTTCAAAAGGTCTTCACCGAATGCGCCGTCCACGGTGTGGAAACCATCCAGTCGCGTGTCGCCGGTGAAGGTCACCTGCGGCAGGTCATTGGCCGGCGTGCGCAGATGGACCGCGCCGGTCAGCCCGAGTTTGCTGCCGAGGACGAGCAGGTTGACCTTGGATTCCAGATACGGGTCGAGCGTGCCGAGATCGAGGTTCGTGAGCGCGAGCTGGATGTCGGCCGTCGGTGGCGAAAACGACGCGGCGATCCCGGTGTTGATCGTGCCGTTGGTGTTCCAGCGCAATGCCAGCGCGGCGGTCAGGTTGGTGGTGGGAACATTGGAAATATTTTTCACCTGAAGCGCGATGCCGGTCAGGTCCAGTTTCGCGGGCCGGGAGCTGACGAAATCCTCGAGGTGCAGCGCGCAGTTGGTGAAGTCCACGTCGTGAAGTGTGCCGGCCCACGCGTTCGAGCTTTGGAGCAACATCGCGACGGCGTTGGTGACCGAGCGCAGGAGGAAGATGATCCCGCCGGGCACGACGGCATTGGTGTCCGACGGCTTGGAAATCTCGACGACGTTGATGGCCCGTTCCTTGTCCCGGCTGACGAAGAGATTTCCGCCGTTGGCAAAGAGTGAGCCGATCTCCGCCTGCCGCGAGGCCAGATTGAAGCTCACCCCGCTGACGCCAAAGAGCGGAAGTTCGATGAGGTTGTTGCTGTGGCCGGCTTCCGCGAGCTTGAAATCGCGCAGGGCGAAGGACGTGTTCGTGACGGAGGCTTCCACGTTGGTCCCGCCCATGGCGAAGTGGTAATTGACGTGCAGGGCGATGTAGCCGTCGCGGATCTCAAAGCTCACCAGGTCCTGATATAGCGGCCGGTATTTGTTCAGCGGCACCTTGTTGATGGAGATTTCGCCGTCCGAACTCAGCGGCTCGAACGAAAAATGCCCGCTCCAGGAATATTGTTCGCCGGTGTCGGTGGTGCCGTAGAAGGCATACGGATTTTTTTTATTCGGGTCGGTGCGGAGGTCGTGCAGCGCCACATCCAGCGGGCCGAGCCGGCGTTTGAATGGCGTGTGGGACGACAGGTCGGCAACAAACGCCGTGGCGCCGATGATCTGCAGTTTCCCGACGTGCAGGAAGAGCGGCTTGGACGGCTCTTTGGGTTTGGCCTCGGGAGCGTTGGTCGAGAACTTGGCGATGATGTCCGAGAAGTTGAACGTGCGATCGGCATTCATCTGCGCCCGGGCAAATGGCCGGATCACGCTGATTTCCTTGAACGTCCACGCCGGGCTGAACAGCGACGAGAGCTGGAAGTTCACATAGACTTCATCCCAGGAAATAAACGGCTCGCCGTCCTTGTCCTTGATGAGCAGCCCGTCCACGGTGACGGACAGGGCGAACGGATTCAGTTTGACCTTCTGGATCGTGACGTCGCGGTCGATCTGCTGGCTGATCTGTTTGGCCGCGACGCTGCGGATGATGGGTGGCAAGATGAGGAAACCGATCACCGTGTAAGCCAGCAATAACGCCAGCGCCCAGATGAGGCATTTTCGTTTACGCGCCGAAAGTGAAAGCCAGAAAGCTTTGACCATAATTCCTCTGCCGAAAGCATCTTAATTATCGCCTGCGACGTCAATGTCGGAGCGCGAGCCGTCCCGGCTTGCGGCCGTTAATCAGTGAAAGCTGCGGGCAAATTCGATGCGGCCTTCATTGGCGGGAGTGCGGCGGACGGAGACCGTGCGCGCTCCCTTCAGATCGCGAAGTCTTCGCATTCCAGCCGCACCGCTTCGGTGGGCGCGGTGAACATCCCGGCGGCCACGGTCGCGTTGGTGCCCTGCTCGATCAGGATGAACGAACCGGTCAGGTGGTTCGTGATGTAGCCGTCGAACACCAGCGGCTTGGCGGTTTTCAAGCGGATCACGCCGATGTCGTTGATCGTCAGCGCGGCAGGAGTCGGTTCGGGTTCGAGCGTCTCGAAATTGATCTTGCTGACAATCGACGTGACGACCGCCTGGACGGTCTGCGACGTGTGCTTGAGAAAATATTTTTTGCCCGGCTGCAAGGGGCGCTGGTGCATCCAGCAGACGCGCGCCGTGAACTCCGAACCGCTGCCCGGCAGATTTTCCAGACCCACGATCATGTCGCCGCGGCTCACATCAATGTCGTGTTCCAGGCAGAGCGTGACCGATTGCGGGCAGAACGCTTCCGCCACCGAGCCGTCGTAAGTCCAGATGTCCCTGACCTTCGACTTGATGCCATTGGGCAGCACCACCACGGTCTGACCCTTGCGCACGATGCCGCTGGCAATCTGGCCGCTCAAGCCGCGGAAGTCATGCAGCGCATGGTCCGTCGGATCGTTCGGACGGTTGACCCACTGCACGGGAAAACGAAGGGTGCCCAGATTCCAGTCGCTGGCAATGTGGACGGTTTCCAGGTGCGCCAGCAGGGTCGGGCCGGGATACCACGGCGTCTTGGGCGAGGCGTCCACGACGTTGTCGCCGTTGAGGGCGCTGATGGGAATGAACTTCACATCGCGGAACACGTCGAGCTTGGGCAGGAACGCCTCGATCTCATCGCGGATTTCCGTGAAGCGCGCCTCGCTCCAATCCACCAGATCCATTTTGTTGATGGCAATGATCAGGTGCGGAATGCCGAGCAGCGCCGCGATGTAGGTGTGCCGGCGCGTCTGTTCGATCACGCCCTGCCGCGCGTCCACCAGCACGATGGACAGGTTTGCCGTGGAAGCGCCCGTGACCATGTTGCGGGTGTATTGCACATGCCCGGGTGTGTCGGCAACGATGAACTTCCGTTTCGGCGTGGCGAAATAGCGATAGGCCACGTCAATCGTGATGCCCTGCTCGCGTTCGGCGCGCAGGCCGTCGGTGAGGTTGGCCAGATTGATCTGCCCGCCGCCGGTGATGTCCGCGCTGCGTTCGAGCGCCTCGATCTGATCTTCCATCAGATTCTTGGAATCATAGAGCAGGCGGCCGATGAGCGTGGACTTGCCGTCATCAACACTGCCGCATGTGTTGAAGCGCAAAAGTTCGATGGGATGTTGCGTGTGTGGCATTACAATGAGCGGAAAGTTTAATCATTGTGCGGCATCAACCAAGTCAAAACTGTGCACTGAATGGCTGATGAGCGCATCTGGGCACTGCCCCGCCCGCAGCGCTCGTGTTGGCAAGCCAGAAAACTTTCGCTGGTGACGACTTTGCGGCCGCTTTTCTTTTCCAGTTCGCGGCGGGCGTTGCCGGTGTAGCGGCGGGCCTCCTGCCTGCCGTAGAGCCGGGCTTCCAGCCCGGCGGAACCGGCGCACGAACTTGCAAAAGTTATCCGGAAATCATCGGGCCATTGAATTGCGGGCGTTTTTTCCGGGCGGCAAGATGCACGCCCTCTGCGGCAGGCAGGATGCCCGCCGCTACGGTCGCGGAGATTCTCGCGCTTGAGCCGCTTGAACTCGGCGTATTCCGTCGGCGTCAACCCGAGCGTGGCCTTGGAAATCCCGGCGTTGTGGATGACCCGGCGAACTTCCTTTCGCTGAAACAACGCGATGCGTTTTTCGGGATTGAAGTCGGGTTCGCTCATGGGCCGAAATTATTTCCGTTTTTTGCGGCTGCGGGCGGGTGGAAGCTGACGTTCGCGAAGCAAAATGTTTTCGACGCGAAGGATAAATTTTTCCCGCTCCTGTCGCTCGTTTTCGATGCTGCGCTGAAGTTCAAACGCAAGCTGGCGAACCAGTTGGTTGGTCTCGCCAAGTTGCTCCTTTAGCAAAGCCACTTCCTCTTTAAGCGTGGCAATGTCCTGCTTGGCTTGATCCACGTCACGAACCAGAAAAAGCGTCTGCCGCGCCGCATCAACGACTTGCTTGAACATGGCGGAGAATGGCGCGGGTTTCAGCCTGGCTGCGGGAAATGGCGGCGTCCGCCCGGCGGATACGCTGGCTGGCGGCGCGAATGCGCTGGTCGGAGGATTTCATGCGCCGGCGAATGACGCCCATTTCGGCCAGGCAGGCGTCAATGGTATGGAGCCAGCCGGCTTCTTGCCTGGTCAGGCCGTTGCGGGAAGCCGCTTTCGTCATCATGTTTTCACTTTAGCTTTTTAAGTGACAAATGCAACGCCGATTCAAAATCAAGCCAGATCAAAAATATCCGGCCTTCTTGCGGTCTTCCATCGCGGCTTCGCTGGCCTTGTCGTCGGCGCGGGTGCCGCGTTCGGTCACGCGCGCGGCGCTGACCTCGGCGATGATGTCGTCCACGCTGTCGGCGGGGGATTCAATCATGCCGGTGCTGATCATGTCGGCGATGGTGCGGACCCGGACCACCATTTTCTTGATGGGTTCATTCGGCTTGGGGCGTCCGCCGGCAAACGGATCGGGCCTGGTCGCATCCGTGTGCGGCGGCGGCACGGGCAGCCACTGGCCGCCGCGACGGTAACAGTCCCGTTCGTGGCTGAAGTAAATGTTCGGCACCTCGAGCTTCTCCTTTTTGATGTATTCCCAGACGTCCATCTCCGTCCAGTTGGAGAGCGGGAACACGCGCATGTTTTCGCCGGGATTCACGCGGGCGTTGTAGAGGTTCCAGATTTCCGGCCGCTGGTTTTTCGGATCCCATTGGCCGAAGGAATCGCGGAAGCTGAAGAAACGTTCCTTGGCACGGGCCTTCTCCTCGTCGCGCCGTGCGCCGCCGATGGCGCAGTCGAATTGAAACTCCTCGATCGCACCGAGCAGAACCGGGATCTGCAGTTTGTTGCGGCTGATCTCGTTCTTGGTCAGGATAACTGTGCCGTTGGCGACGACGTCATCCACGGTGCGGACGATCAGCTTCGCGCCGAGTTCCTTGGCGCGGCGGTCGCGGAACTCGATGAGCTCGGGAAATTCGTGGCCGGTCTCCACATTCAGAAACGGCATCGGGATGTCCGAAGGGCGGAACGCCTTTTCGGCGAGGCGCAGGAGGCAGATGGAATCCTTGCCGCCGGAAAAGAGCAGGGCGGGGCGCTCGAATTCACCGGCGACTTCGCGCATGATGTGAATCGCTTCCGTCTCCAGATACTGCAAATGGTCGAGATGATAGCTATTCATAAGGTCAATTATTAAAATATAAATTAGGCACTTCGAGCTTCTCTTTCCTGATGTATTCCCAGACGTCCATTTCCGTCCAATTGGAAAGCGGGAACACGCGCACGTTTTCACCCGGATGCATACGAGTGTTGTAAACATTCCATATTTCTGGGCGTTGATTCTTCGGATCCCACTGGCCATAGGTGTCGCGGAAGCTTAAAAAACGTTCCTTGGCGCGGGATTTGTCCATGTCGCGCCGCGCGCCGCCAATGACACAGTCGAATTGAAACTCTTTGATTGCGCCGAGCAGAACCGGGATTTGCAATTTGTTGCGGCTAATTTCGCCGGGCGTGGGATGGGCCAAGCCTTTGGCGATGGCATCGTCCACCGTGCGCACTATGAGCTTCGCGCCGAGTTCCTTCGCGCGACGGTCGCGGAACTTGATGAGTTCGGGAAATTCGTGACCGGTCTCGACATTCAGGAACGGCATCGGGATGTCCGACGGACGGAACGCCTTTTCGGCAAGGCGCAGCAGGCAGAGGGAACTCTTGCCGCCGGAAAACAGCAGGACGTGGCGCTCGAATTCACCGGCGACTTCGCGCATGATGTGAATCGCTTCCGTCTCCAGATACTGCAAATGGTCGAGATGATATGAGTTCATGAAAAGGGGATGGGGTCTGGCGTCTGAGTTCTGGGGTTCTTCATCAGTTGTCTAATGAACGGATCAAGCCGCTGATGAGTTTGCCCGATTGAATGCAAAGGTTCTGGAGATGGGTTTGTTCGGTCACAGTTATAAATTTGTTGTCAATCAGCACATACGTCATGGAACGGACTTCGCCGCACGATCTGCGGGCTATGTTATACGCCTGGCGTTTTTCCGCAACGTGCAGACTTTCCCAGCCTTCGGCGACGTTGTTCATGACAGAAACCGACGCCCGCTGAAGCTGGTCGCGCAATCCAGAATCTTTTGCCAAAGGTTCGCGGCGGCAAAGTGAATAGACCTCGTTCGTCAGCACCCGCGCCGACTTCCACGCTTCCGAATTTTCAAACGGCTCGCCCATGTGATTAGGTTCTTGGGTTTGGCGTCTTGGGTCTGGGGAATTGGTTTTCCCAGAGGCCAGACCCTAGACCCCAGATGCTAGATGCCAGACCCCAATTTCTCGCCGCCCCAGCTCGCATGCAGGCCGCACTCGCGCTTTTCGTCGGCCTTGGCCGGGTCGAAATAATCCCATTCGTTCGGCAGGTTGTGCGCGGCGAGATACTTTTCCATGTCGGCGTCGCTCCAGTAAAACAGCGGACTGACCTTGAGGGAATTGAAATTTTTGTCCTCGCTCACGATGTCGAGGCCGGCGCGATTCGGATTCTGCACCTTGCGCAAGGCGGTGAGCCAGACGGTCGGCGCGAGTTCCTTCATGCCGCGCTGGAACGGCTCCAGTTTCATCGCGGTGCTGAAGGCTTTGATTTGTGCCTCGTTTTCCGGCGTTGGCTCGGGCATGCCGCCAAACGCCGCGTCGTAATGCGCGGCGGTCATTTTGGGGACAAACGCCTTGATGTTCAGCTTGAGCAGTTTTTTCACCTGCTCGGCGTGCCGGTAGGTGGCCGGACGATTGTAGCCGTGGTCCACCCAAAGCACCGGAATGTCCGGCTGCACCTGGGTGACCAGATGCAAAATCACCGCCTCATAAGGCCGGTAATTCGTGGAGACAATGGCGCGACCGTTCGCTTGCGTGATGGCCCACTTCACGATTTCCAGCGGCGACTTGTTTCGCAGCTCGGCGTTGGCTTTGGCGATTTGTTCAGCAGTCATGCGATTAAAATTCAAAAATAAACAATGTTCTTCGGATCGTATTCGTCTTCCATCCGCTTACGCCAGCCGTAACAGCGAACCATCTTTGCGTTCACGGCTTCCTCGCCATATACGACGCAGCGCGTATGCTTCAGATACTCCATGCGCTCGCCTGGCGTGCGGCTGCGCCAGAACGCAGTCGTTGCCGCCAGTTCTGCTTCGATGGTCTCGAACAGATGGAACGGCTCGCGCGAGCGGTCATTCCATCTGGCTCTTTGCTCCGGCGTCAGTTGTTCAATCCAGTTCAATTTCAATGTAATCGCCCGGACGCAGCGTGGTGAGCGCGGCGCGGATTTTCGGTGCCAATTTCAGCACGGCAGGGAGATGATTGGTCGGCAACACGAGAATTGCCAGTTTTCTGCCGGACAGATTCTGCTGGTATTTCCACTGCCGGTCGGAAGTGATGATGGCCTCGAACTGCTGTTCGGCGGCGTGGATCAAATCCCCGTTTTCCAAAGTCCCCCAGCCCATTTCCTCCGCCGTGCGGATTTCGTGGCCCGGCAAGTGTCGGCGCAGCGGTCGCGGCACGCACTTGTCTAAAACGATTTTCATGCTGCGACCGGAATTTTGGCGGATTCCAGCGCCTTTGCCTTTGCGTATTCCAAAACGGCCACGGCCTGCTCCCGCGCCAGGCCGAAAGCATCAATATATTCATCCAAGCTCACGCCGCCTTCAAGATTTTCAAACAGGCTGTCAATCGGCAGCCGAGTCTTGTAAAAGCACGGTGCGCCGCTCATCCGTCCGGCGTTGATCCAGATCAACGGATTTTTTTCATCGGGCAGAAACACGTCTTTGTTCATGGCTGGAAAAGGATAACATTACGAACGCCGTTGCACAATATGCGGTTCGGCACTGGCAATCCTACTGAACGTCAGCGGTTGGAATCAATCCACGTGAGCAGATGTTTCTTTGATCTTGCCCCGGTAAATTGTCCTTTAACTTGACCATTGCTGAATAAAACAAAGGTTGGAACTGCGGACACGCGGAAATTCGCCGCGAGATCTTGGCTTGTCGCTGCATCCACCTTCACAATTTTGAAGTTATTTTGTTCAATGGCCAATTCTTCCAAAACCGGCTTCATCATGCGGCAAGGCGCGCAGTCATCGGTGTAAAAGTCCACAAGAACCACACCCGTATGTTTTGTGACTTCTGCTTCAAAATCATTTCCGTCAGCGATGGCTTTCATTTTTCAATTTTTAGCAGCTGTTTGTTCGTTCAAAAACACGCGGTCGCACCAGTCGCCGAAACGTTCGCCGGCGCTGCGTTCCTTGGCGAAGCGCACGAGTACGGGCCGCAGTTCGGTTTCCAGTTCGGGTTCCTTGATCACGTCTTTCCAGATGCGGTTCAGGCGCGTGCCGGAGGCGTTGCCGCCGAGCCAGACCTGATAGCGTCCGGGCGCCTTGCCGACAAACGCGAGTTCCGCCATGTAAGGCCGGGCGCAGCCGTTCGGGCAGCCGGTCGAACGGATGATGATCTCCTCGTTGCTCAGGCCGACCTCGTCGCAGAGTTTCTGGATGCGATCAATCATGCCGGGCAGCATGCGTTCGGATTCCGCCAGGCCGAGGCCGCACGTCGGCAGCGACGGGCAGGCCATCGCGGCGGCATGCAGCGGGCTCGCCTGGTTCTCGGTTTTCACGCCCTGTGACGTGAGCAAGGCGGTGATCGCCGCTTTGTCCGCGTCGCTGGCGTTGGCGAGAATCACATTCTGATTCGCACTCAAACGGAATTCGATGCCGGGAAATTTCTCCGCGACTTCGCGCAACGCGACTTTCTGCTCATTCTTCACGCGGCCGGTTTCCACGAACAATCCGAGAAACCATTTTCCGTCCGTGGCCTTGTGCCAGCCGAGCAGGTCGGCGGTGGTTGTGAATTTATACGGCTTCGCGGGCGCGAGCGTGATGCCGGCGCGCTGGCTCACTTCGTCCTGCATGAACTTCACGCCGCGCTCAGCCACGACGTATTTCAGGCGGGCATGTTTGCGGTCGGTGCGGTCGCCAAAATCGCGATGGATCGTGAGCACAGCTTTCGCCACGTCCACGAGTTTATCGGGCGTGAGGAAGCCAATGACGTCGGCCATGCGCGGATAGGTCTGCACGTTGCCGTGGCTGCGGCCCATGCCGCCGCCGACGGCGAGGTTGTAGCCGACCAGCTGGTCGTTCTCCACGATGGCGATGAAGCCGAGGCAGTTCGTGAAGATGTCCATGTCGTTCACGGGCGGAATGACAAAGCCGATCTTGAATTTGCGCGGCAGATACGTTTTGCCGTAAAGCGGGTCCACGAAATTTTTATTCTCCGCCGCTTCGTTGTCGAGCTGCACGCCGTCAATCCAGATGGAATGATACGCGGGCGTTTTGGGCGCCAGCGCGAGCGCGACTTTGTTCGCATCGGCGATGACCTGTTCACGCGCCTTGGTGTAAGCGGGCGTGGGCGCGGCCATGACGTTGCGATTCACGTCGCCGCACGCGGCCAGCGTGGAGAGCAGCGACTCGTTGATCTTCGCGATGAGCGGACGCAGACCGGATTTCACGACGCCGTGAAACTGGATGCTCTGGCGCGTGGTGATGCGGAGCGTGTTGTTGCCGTATTGGGTGGCAAGCTCATCGAACACGCACCATTGCCTGGCGGTCATGACGCCGCCGGGGATGCGGCCCCGGATCATCATGATGTATTTCTTGCCGGTCTTGCGCAGGTCGCGGTCGTCCTGCTGGTAGGAGCCATGAAATTTAAGGAACTGGTTGTCGTCCTCGGAGAAATGATCGGTGCCCGCATCGGCGATGGTGGCGGCAATGGTGCCGGCCAAAGTCGGGATGGCGGCCTTGATTTCTTCGTTGTGTGTCAATTTGACTGGTGCTTCAGCGCTCATAAACGGATGATCAGTCTAGCGGGCTGCGCGGGCATATTCAAGTTCCGCTTTAGGTTGTCTGGTTGGTGAGAATTATGTAACTGTCATCAGGTGTGGCGCGTCTTAATCTTGTTGCCATTCCATAATTCTGATAAACTCTGATCCATTACGATGAAAACACTGGCTGCCGTCATTTTAGCGCTTGGCGTGGGCTTTGCCACCGCTTACGTCGTCGTCAGCAGGCAAAAGGACGCGCAACTGGAAAAATTAAAAGCGCAGCCGGCAGTCGTTGCCGAGGCGGCGCCAGCACCTGAGCCGGTGGAAAAAGTGGTCATGATGTCCGCCCCCGCCGCGCCCGCTGAGGAATCGGCGGAGGATATCCTCAATGATTTGCTCAATGTGAAACTCGGCGTAAGTGGCACGCGTAACACCGGGTTGCGCATGGTGATTTACAAACTGGAATCACTCTCGCAGCGTGGCAAACTGGCGGTGCCGGCCATCCGCGGATTCATCGGCCGTAATGTGGATTTGGCCTACAGCCAGCAGGATACTTCCAGCAGCAACACCAACCAGGCGGATGCCAATGGCGGCAACAACCGGGGCAACAACCGGGGCGGATTCGGTGGCGGCGGCGGATTCGGCGGCGGATTTGGCGGACGGGGCGGGGCCCGTCGGGCTCGTAATCTGGAAACGTTGCAGGCGGACTGGGTGGTGCCGCCGTCGTTGCGCCTCGGACTGGTTGGCACCTTGAAGGAGATCGGCGGCGAAGAATCCGAAGCCGCGCTGGCGGAAATGTTGAACACCACCGGGCGCGGAGTCGAAGTGGCTTATCTTTCCGTCGTGCTGGAGGAGATGGCCCCCGGCAAATACCGCGATGCCGCCGTTGCCGCCGCCAAGGAATTGCTGATGAACCCGCCCGCGATTGACAGTCCGGACCAGCTCGATGACCTGGCCAAATCCTATCTTTACGGCGTGCTGGAATATTTCAAGGACACTTCGTTCGCCATCAACGCGCAGCAGATGCTCGTCGGCAAGGACGGACGCCTGGACCAGGACGCGATGGATTATCTGGCGACGGTGATGAAAGACCAGTCCGTTTCCGCGCTATATGCCGCCTACAAAAATCCGGGGCTGACCAACCAGTTCGATAAAATGCGGGTCGGACGGGAAGTTCTGAATTACGTCGGCCAGAATTCACAGGCCAATGCACTCTTCACTGAGACGTTGAATAATCCGGATATTGATTCGCGCATGAAGGCTTTCACGGTGATGCAGCTGGCCGGTGGTGATTTCGGGCCGGTCAGCAGCGATGTGCCGACGGATCCGCAGTTGGCCGCGAACCGGCTCACGCTCCTGAATTCGTTGCAGTCGCAATTCGCCAATGACCCGACCCTTTCAAAGGTGATTCCTGCGGTTGTGATAGCGCTGCAGGACAACAAGCCAATTGATCCAATCATTTTACGCGGTATCTTTGGCGGCGGTCGTCGTGGAGGCCAGGGCGGCGGCGGTGGTGGCGGCGGCGGCGGCGGCGGAAATCCGTGATGCTTCAGGTTGCCGGCACGAACCGCTGCGCCAGCAGCGTGGTGCCGAACAGTAAAAATAAAGTGATGCCCAGCCAGTGCGGGCATTGCGGCGCAATCGCCAGCCAGTCCACAAAAATGATTCCCGCCAGCAGGCCTGACACGATCCGGCCCACGTTGATGCCGCCGGTTTGAAAAACGGTGCTGATGCAGCGCGTCACCCACAGCGCCAAGATCAACGAAGCAAACAGCGCCGCCTTCTGCGCGGCGCCCGTGTCCATCAACAGCGCCAGACCGATGGGCGCCACCAGCAGGAGCAACGGCCAATACGGAACCGGTCCGCGAAAACTTTCCCGCCGCGCGACGTAGCTCAAGCCGACCACATATAACCCCAGCGCCACGCCGCACCAGACCGGCCAGCCGCTCAAGCCATGCACCCCCGTCGTTCCGGCGATGACATACACCCAGAACCGGCAGGCGCCCATCAGCCACGGCGACACGGTGACCACCTTGTGCGCGGCATTATAGATCAGGATGCAAATGACGAGCACGAAGGCGAGCATCGCCGCGATTTTTCCCAGAAACAGCAGGCAGAAAATCCCCAGCGCCAGCCAGGCCCAGCCGAAACGCCAGACCGTTGGCAGCGGGATTTTGCCGGATGGAATCGGCCGCGAAGCGCGCCGTTGCCGGTCAAATGCCGCGTCGAAGGCGTCGTTCAAAAACATGCCGCCGGTGTAGAGCGCGCTCACGCCCAGCAGCAGCAGCGGGAGTTTCCAGTAATTGCCGCCGCCCGAAAGCCACCAGCCGGCCAGACAGTTCGACCACACGGTCGGCAGATTCGACACGCGGCCCAAAACGAGCAGCGTGCGAAGTTGACGGGTGATGTCCGGATTCATCGGATGCAGAGGAAAGCAGAAACGGGCGTGGCTGAAAAGATTGTTCGGTGTGCCTTGAAGCCAACGCGCGTTGCGGAAAGAATCAGACAGCGTGGCCTGTCTCGATATTAGGCCACGGATCTATCTGCACAATCGGCTCAAAGCTGCGCATCATAAAAGAAGATGTGTCCGTTGGTCTTGTCTATCCAAACCGAGCCATATCCGGCCTTATCCCAGACGTCATAACGGTCAACCGGCTCAGGCGCGAACCAATTGGGAGTTTCGTCGGCACTGTTGTTTGTGCGAAAGCTCCGAGCGGTTTCAGGAGAAACTTGCTTGAGGCTGTGCTCCGCCACAAATTTGGCCTTCCATTCGGGCGTGGCCGCCACCTCAAAGTAATAAATGAACTCGTAGGTAAAATGATTCGATCTCCAATACTTTGAGTGGAAGACTTTGACCTGTGCGGGTTGTTCTTCGTTGAAGGCGCGATACCAGTTTTTTGGGTCATCTTCCCAAGTGCCAGCGTGCTTAATGCTGTCAGCCTGCATGGCGAAGAAAGGGATGACCCCCGGCTGAAGAATGAAAGCGATCACTAGCAGCGTCGGCACGGAAACCAATACGATGACAATCTTCTTTGTGCGCTTGCTCATGGCGTGGTCAAGTGGCCTAACATGATATTAACCCGAACCGATGTAGCCTGATTTCAATCGGAGACAATCAGGCGCAGTCGGAGCCGAAAAGTTCTGCCGTCGGCCCAAACCTTTTGTCTGATCGCAGTCCGGCCATGAGTGAATCTTCGCAAAAGGATTCTGCCGTGCAAGGGCAATAACGCGTGGCGAGAAGATGGCTGCAATCTTGATGCGGGCGTTTTCAAAACAAAAACCAGCCGGGAAAATCGCGAAAGCGTCTGGACTGCGCCGGCTTCAGCGGCGCTTTCGTGCGGGCGAGGGCGATGAAAAGACAGATGATTTTCATGCGTGCCAAAAGCGGTGCTAAAGACACCGCAGTCCAGACGCTTCGCGCTGTCCAGTCGCGGTAGCCGAAGAAGGTCTTGCAAACACCTCTGGTTAAGCCAGCCCGCGCGCTTTTAATTGCGCCAGTGTCCAGTCATATTCGGCGACAAGCTGCTCAACGACGCTGCGGCTTTTCAATTCCGGCGGCAGCACTTCCCACGTATAGGTCTCCATTTCCAGATGCGAACAGAGCTGCGGATTTTCCGCGAGCAGATCCAGGACACCGAGCAGATGGTCGTTCGTGTTCTCAAACGGTTTCACGGCGGGCGCGTGCAGCGGAACGTGAAAGTGAATGCGCCATTCTTCGGCTAGTTGAGAGTTGAGGGTTGAGAGTTGAGAGTTTTCGGCGGCGAGTGCGTCCGGCAAATCCCGGTGACGTTTCAAGGTTCCGTTTTCGTCGCGGGCGATGACTTGATGCAGGTAAACATCGTCGGCAAAATGTTTGAGCGCGGCACGGGCTTCGGGTGTTGGCCGGGTTTTGAGCGCGGAACTCAAATGAAGCTTGCTGATTTTGATGCCGGCATTTTTCAGCGCGGAGATCGCCGGGCGTGGTTCTTCAAACTCAATTGCGAAATGGCAGGTGTCGTAATTGACGCCCAGAAATTCATCGAGGCGCGGATCGTTCTGGTGTTCGTCGCGGAGCTGGTTAAAAAAAGCAATTGTCTCCTGGGAATTTTCCAGCAATCCCAGCGGTTCGGGTTCGAGGCCGAGATGCAGCTGGCGTTTTGATTTTTCGCTGACCCGTGCAATGTGTTCGACGGATTGCCAGAGATTATCGCGAATCAACGTAGCGGCGTCGCGGCAGAGCGCCGCTCTTTTGTGTTCATTTGAATTTGTGGCGTTCTGCCGGGACGCCGCTACGAATTCCTTGAACGAGCCGGGCAGGGTGCTGACGCTGCCTTGGATTCCCGGAGGCAAAATTTTCGCGAGCAGGTCAAACAGGAGATTCGTATAGGCCAGCCGGTCGGGTGACGTCCAATCCGGAGCATACACCTGTTCCTTGACGCGGGTGCCGTGAAACCGCCCATACGGAAAGCCATTGATGGTGAAAACGTAGCAGGCGTTTTTTTCGAGCCAGCGCTGAAATTCCACCAGGGCTTTCGGGTCACTCAGTTCCAGCGCCGCCTGGCGGCTCAGGCGCAGGCCGATGGCGAACGGCTTCTCTGGGCAGACCCGTTCGCGCACGGCGAGGGCCGACTTGTTCAGCGATTCAAGGGTTTCACGCCACGTTTCACCGCGATGGATGTTCGTGCAGTAGGCGAGGTGCAGGCCGTGATTTAATTCCACGCCGGTAACATGAAATGAAAGCCGGTGTTTGCAAAGCGCAAACGGCGTTGACACCATTCGGGCAAAGGACTACTGTGACGCAAAGTTCAAACAAACCATGATTCGCATTTGTCTTTTAATCGCGTTGGTGGCGGCACTCGCCGTGGGTGGCATCAATTTTTTTGTGGTCAAGGACAAGCTCAACACGCTGGTCACGGATCGCAACACCAACCGCGACAACTGGCACTCGACCCAGGCCGCGCTCTCCAAGACCAATGCCATCCTGGTCAAGACGGAGGCCACGCTCAAGCAAACTGAGCAAACCCTGGCCGACACCCAGTCTGAACGGGACAAGGCTGTCGCCTCGCTCGCCACGCAGACCAAGCGCGCGAATGATTTGTCCGACAAGCTGGTCAAGACCACGCAGGAACGCGACGACGCCCAGAACCAACTGGCTGCCTATAAGACCACCGGCTTCAGTGCGGAACAGGTGGCCAAGCTGGGTAAGACTCTCAAGGACGCACAGGACGCGATTGATGCCGGCAATCAGGAGAAGGCGGTTTTGCAAAAAGCCATCGCCCGCTTGAATACGCGGCTGCAAAAATATGAGGGCACCAACACGGTGGTGACCATGCGCGCCGATCTGCTGGGGAAAATCCTGGTGGTGGATCCGAAATGGGAGTTTGTCGTGCTGAATATCGGTGAAGACCAGGGCGTGAAGCCGGAAGGTGAACTGCTGGTGAGCCGCGATGGCAAGCTGGTGGCCAAAGTGATTGTCCGCACGTTGGACAAGAACCGCAGCATCGCGAATCTCATCCCCGGCTGGAAACTGGGCGAACTGATTGAAGGCGATGAAGTCAGTCCTGCGCATCCCTCCTCCTCGTAAAATGAGCCGTGCAGTGAAATGGTTTTGTGTCGTTGTCCTGGCCGCAGTGGTTGCCGGTCTCTCCGGTTGTGCCACGGAAGATCCTCAAAATGCCTCGGTTCGTCCCTGGAATTCGCCGCAAAGCTGGGAAGGCGGCCTGCCGGTGGACATGGGCCAGCACCGCTAGTTCACCGCACTTCTGAGATTTCTCCGGGCGTTGACGATCTTTCCGGGCGTCAAAACAAAATCCACTTTTGCATCGTGCGGTTCCGTCGGGATGTTTTCCCGCAACTGCAAGTCGTAGCAGATGCCGCACTTCACGCCGCTGACCGCCTGCAACAGCCGGTCATAAAATCCCTGGCCCCGGCCAAGCCGGTTCCCCAGCAGGTCAAAGGCCACTCCAGGCACGAGCACCAGGTCGAATTTGTCCAGGGGGATTTCCACACAGCTCGCCGCCGGTTCGCGCACGCCGAATTTTCCGGGGACTATGTCCGTCGCCAGTTTTTGAATCGCTTTCGCGCCGTAAGATTTTTTCTCCGCATCGAAAAAGGGCAGGGCGCAGGTGGTGCCCAACGCCAGTGACAGCTCCAGCACCGGCCAGACATCCAGCTCGTTCGGCAGCGGCGCGAAAAATAAGATCGTGTGCGCACTCGGCATCTGCGACTTCAACCGCTCGCAGAGTTCGATGGACTCCACCGCCCGCACCGCCGGGGAGATTTTTTCAAGCATGGCGCGGATCATTTGGCGCAAGTCGGATTTTGAATTTGAAGTGAGCATGAACGAATTAAGTGAGAAGTGGAGGCTTGGCAATTGTCAGGGAAGAATTTAATGAGGAGACAAGTCGAACAAAAATTCGGAAAGTCATCGAAGTGCCAAATGCAAGAATTGTCCAAAATAATCCGTTCCAAAACATGATGTCGCCTCGATAATCCCAAGCCTCATCTGCCTGCCAATCACCTCCGTAGCTGTTGGCAACAATGTCTCCGGGGGCACCAAAAATTGTCCACCAAGGTTCTCCAGCGCCGGTGTAAACAGGATCAAAATTATGGCTCCACCATTCGCTGTAGTAGCCCGTTACGATTCCAAGTAAACAACCTGTGAGTGGAATCAGAATCATGGCAGGCGGTGAAATTATCCAACGGTAGAAACTTAAACGGCATCTTAATTTCTCGGGGACGACAGCCAGGAGAATGGCAGCGGATAACAAAGTGAGGAAAATTCCGAAAACGGTCGGAACTAACAGAACAGGAATCAAAATTTCAATCAGGTTTTCCACAATCAGATTCAAATGCATGGCGCTGATGAAAGTTATGTCTGCTTCGATTTGTTATCAAGCGCCGCTTGTTTTAGTTTCCGCCAATTTTCGACCCGCTCCTTGATTTTTTTCTCCACGCCTTGCTCGGTCGGTTCGTAATAGCGTTTCTCCGCGCCGAGATAATCCTGCGCGACAAAGTGATCCTTGCTGTCATGCGCGTATTCGTAGCCGACGCCGTGACCAAGTTTTTTGGCGCCAGAATAATGACCGTCACGCAGATGCTCCGGCACCGCCAACGTGCGGCCGGATTTCACGTCTGCCAGCGCGGCGTCAATTGCCAGATAAGCGCTGTTGCTTTTGTTCGCGGTGGCAATGTAGATGGTCGCTTCCGCCAGGGGAATCCGCGCTTCCGGCCAGCCGACAAATTCCGATGCCGACAAGCAGGCATTCGCCAACACCAAAGCCATCGGGTCGGCGAGGCCGACATCTTCCGCCGCGCAAATCACGATGCGCCGCGCGATGAAGCGCGGGTCTTCGCCCGCGTGGATCATCTTGGCGAGCCAGTAGAGCGCGGCGTCCGGGTCGCTGCCGCGCATGGATTTGATGAACGCGGAGATTGTGTCGTAATGCGCGTCGCCGTCGCCGTCATACACGACGGCCTTTTTCTGGATGCTCTGCTCGGCGACTTCCAGGGTGATGCGGATGACACCATCCTCCTCCGGCGCAGTCGTGAGCGCGGCGATTTCCAGCGAGTTGAGCGCCTTGCGCGCGTCGCCATCGGAGATGGTGGCGAGATGGCGCAAGGCACTTTCAGCGGCCGAAATTTTCAGGTAACCCAGGCCGCGTTCCTCATCGGTCAAGGCGCGTTGCAATAGCGGAAACAGATCGTCCTCGGTGAGCGGGCGCAGTTCGAAAATCTGCGAGCGGGAGACCAGCGGCGAGTTGACGAAGAAAAACGGATTGTGCGTCGTCGCCCCGATGAGCTTGATGACGCCGCTTTCCACGTCCGGCAGCAAAACGTCCTGCTGTGATTTGTTGAAGCGATGGATCTCGTCAATGAAGAGGATCGTGGGCTGGCCGGTGTTTTCCAGGCGGTTCGCGGCGGCGGATAACACGCGCCGCATGTCGGCCACATTCGATTCCACGCCGCTCAAGCGCTCGAATTTGCTTTTCGTCTGGCGGGCGATGATCTGGGCGAGCGACGTCTTGCCGGTGCCCGGCGGGCCGTAAAAAATCAGCGACTGGATGCGGTCGGCCTCGATGGCCCGACGCAGCAACTGGCCCGGCGCCAGGATGTGCGACTGGCCGGCGTATTCGTCGAGGTTGCGCGGGCGCATCCGCGCGGCGAGCGGTTGATGACGGGGGGCTGCGGGCGTGACGCCGGCTTCCGGCCGGGGTCCCGCCGGAGCAATAAAGAGATCATCGCGCGCCATGACAGAACAGTAACACCGCCCAAAATGATTTCCCAAAACAAAAAAGCCCGCACGGGTGGCGGGCTTTGATTTCAAATGTGAAACAATTCAGATTTGAAATCTTGAAAGAACCCCCGCCATTGCCGTGTCTGGCTAAACCTTTGAACATGTATTTCTACATGTGGAACTCACCCGGCGGTTTTCGACTTCCAGTGAAGGCGTGTCGGCCACCGCCTGATTCGCTCCGTGATCGTTTAACTTACGGTTCAAGGATTGCTTCGAATCACGAACAGGGCAGGGAAATTATTTTGTCCAAAGATCAATCTTCGTCACTCACCTTACACGGATAATCATTCGCTCCGTTTGCGAATTTTCTCAAGAAAATTTTTCAGAAAAATTTTCGTTTTTTTGCCAACAAAAACTTGCGCCGGATTTCCCGCGGGCGTCTAATGAACTTCTGTGCGAAATTAAACCCCCGCCCTTGCCGTGTGCAGCCGTGCCAGCGAACTTTGGATCACGCATGACGTGCCGGATCGCTTTCGACTTCCAGTGAAGGTGTCGGCCACCTCCGCGGCTCACGTCTTAGATCGCATTATTCCCATTCGAGGCCCAAGTTGCGAAGCACGGGCAGGGTAAATTCAAAGATCGAAAGAACGTTGCCGAACTTAAACCATGATTCATGCCAAGCCTGCCGATCCGGAAAATCACGCCGGGATTCACATCAGGGTGCGCTATTTTACAGAAACTGTCTTTGGCTGAGGCACGCGCGGATACAAGACGTGACAACGCGCTTCAGTTTTCGCCGCGCCGCGGTGGAAGGCGGGGCGAAACTTCCAACTCGCCTTGTTCGCCGGGTTTTGACTAATCTTGACATCTGATTTTGTGGCAGCCGGCGTGAGGAGGCTCCAAATGACCGGCAGGATTCCGATCAGAATGAGCCTCCTCACTTCGGCCGCTGCGGGAACGCGATGCAATGCGCTGCGTTCTGTTGCGGCAATCCGTTTTTGCATTTTTAATTTTGACTTGAAATGATGACCAGCACCCAGATCCGCCAGTCGTTCCTCGACTTCTTCCGGTCGAAGCAGCACACCATCGTCCCGTCGTCCAGCCTCCTGCCGGATTCGCCGAACCTTTTGTTCACGAACGCGGGCATGAACCAGTTCGTGCCGATCTTTCTCGGTCAGACCAAATGCCCCTACACGCCCGGACGCGCGGCGGACACCCAGAAATGCATTCGCGCCGGCGGCAAGCACAACGACCTCGACGACGTCGGCCTCGACACCTATCACCACACGTTCTTCGAGATGCTCGGCAACTGGAGCTTCGGCGATTATTTCAAACGCGAGGCGATTGACTGGGCGTGGGAACTGGTCATCGAGATCTGGAACTTTCCGCCGCAACGCCTCTACGCCACCGTGTTCTGTCCTTACCTCGGCGAACCCGGCTGGGAACAGAAATGGGCCACTGAATTGGAACAAGTCCTCGCCCTGGCGATGACCTCGCCGACCTATATTCCGCCGAATGCGAACGCGTCGCCATTCGAGATCGCCGACCAGGAAGCCGCGATGTATTGGGCGAAGAAATTCTCCGCCGCCGGTTGCGATCCCAAAGTGCACATCGTCCCCGGCAACAAGAAGGACAATTTCTGGATGATGGGCGAAACCGGCCCCTGCGGTCCCTGCACCGAAATCCACGTGGACCTCACGCCCGCCGGCAACACGCGCGGTTCGCTCGTCAACAAAGGCGATGCCCGCTGCATCGAGATCTGGAACAACGTCTTCATCCAGTTCAACGCGAACCCGGACGGCACGTTCGCGCCGCTACCCGCGCAACACGTGGACACCGGCATGGGCTTCGAGCGCGTCACCAGCATCATTCAAGGCACGAAAGGCCTGACGGATTTTGCCAACGCCAAGATTTCCAACTACGAGACCGATATTTTCCGTCCCATCTTCGACGCGATTGAAAAGCTCAGCGGCAAGAAATACGGCAGCACGTTGCCAGATTCCAGCTCTCAACTCTCAACTCTCAACCCTCAACTCTCCATTGACATCGCCTTTCGCGTCATTGCCGACCACATCCGCACGCTCTCTTTCGCGATTGCCGACGGCATCCAGCCTGGCAACAACGACCGCAACTACGTCCTGCGCCGCATTCTGCGCCGCGCCGTGCGCTACGGTCGCACGCTCGGTTTCCGCGAACCGTTCTTCTACAAACTCGTGGACGTGCTCGCCGACAAGATGGGTGGTGTCTTCCCCGAAATTCGCAACCGGAAAATGCAAGTGCAGGAAACCATCCAGCGCGAGGAAGACGCGTTTAACAGGACGTTGGATCGGGGAATTGAATTGTTCAACAACTACGCGGAGGGCTTGGGCGTTGCCGGGGCTTCTGATATCGATGCAGAATTTGCATTCCAGCTCTACGACACCTACGGTTTTCCGCTCGACCTCACCGAGTTGATGGCGCGCGAACGCGGCTTGACCGTGGACAAGGACGGTTTTGAAAAGTTGATGGAGGAGCAGCGCAAGCGCTCACAAGCCGCGCAGAAGAAAACCGTTATCGAATTGGCAAACCAAGAGGTCGCCATGCAAGCGCCGACAGTCTTTCACGGTTTTGAAGATTTGGAACTTCAATGTGAGGTCGTCGGGCTAGACGGGAATATTCTCATTACAAGGGAGACGCCGTTTTATGCCGAGATGGGGGGACAGGTTAGCGATCAAGGAACGGTGAGCTTTCAGGGTGAGCTTACGGCGATTATTGACACCAAGAAGACCGCGGGATCAGTTTTTCTTCACAAGCTGGAAGAACATATAGGTGTGAAGAAAGGCGATGTCGTGACTTTGTCCGTTGACGCCGAGCGTCGTAACGCCATTCAGCGCCATCACACCGTTACGCATTTGCTCCATTGGGCATTGCACGAGGTGGCCAGCCGCGAGGCTTCGCAGAAAGGTTCCTTCGTCGGGCCGGACAAGTTGACCTTCGACTTCAACAGCGCACCGCTCACACCGCAGCAGGTCGCCGACATCGAGAAGCTCGTCAACGAACGCATCCTCGAAAACGCCGGCGTCTCGTGGACCGAAGTGCTTCACAACGACGTGAAGCCGCGCAAGGACGTGATGCAATTCTTCGGTGACAAATACGGCGACACCGTCCGCGTCGTCCAGATCGGCGGTCACGCCGGGCAGCTCGACGGCTATTCGATGGAACTCTGCGGCGGCACGCACACGCGTGCGACCGGCGAGATCGGCTTGTTCCGCATCATCGGCGAAAGCGCCATCGCGGCGGGCGTCCGGCGCATCGAAGCCGTGGCCGGTCTTGAAGCCTACGGTGTGGCGAATGCGCAGCTTCAACTCATCCGCTCCATCGCCGGTAAAATCAATTCGCCCGTCGGTGAACTGGAAAAGAAGATTGAAGCGCTGCTCGCGCACCAAAAAGAATTGGAAAAGCAGATCAAGACCGCGCAGCAGCGCGAGGCCTCCAACGCCGCGAGCGAATTGCTGGAGCGCGTCCATGACATCAACGGAGTTCCGGCCATCATCCACAATGTCGGCGGCGTGGACGGAGATTTCCTGCAGGTGGTGGTGGATTCGTTGAAAGGCCGGTTCCAAGGCGTCATCGTTTTGGGCGGCGCGGCCAATGGCGCGGTTGCATTGGTGGCGATGGTGTCGCCCTTTTTTCTCACGAAGTTTCATGCCGGCAAAATCGTCCAAACGATCGCGCCGATTGTCGGCGGCAAAGGCGGCGGCAAGCCGGACAACGCGCGCGGCGGCGGCAAGGACGCGACGAAGCTGGACGAGGCGCTGGCGAAAGCGAAAACGCTGCTGGGTTAGTGGGAGCCGACGTGAGGAGGCTCTAACCAAATAGCCAACCCACAATAGCCAATAGCCGATAGCCACTGGAAATAATGAGCCGACTCACGTCGGCTGCTACGAAAATTTATTATGACGATCAAAGACAACGAATGCGTTGATCTGCCCACGCCGAACAGGGCGATGCGGACTTTTATTTTCCGGCCGACGGCGGCGGGGAAATACCCGGGCCTGGTTCTGTTCTCGGAAATTTTCCAAGTGACCGGCCCGATCCGGCGGACGGCAGCATTGCTGGCGGGTCACGGCTTTGTGGTGGCGGTGCCGGAGATTTATCACGAATTTCTCCCGGCGGGCACAGTGCTGCCCTACGATCAGGCCGGCGCGGACAAGGGCAATGAGTTGAAGATCGCAAAGGAACTCGCGAGCTACGACCACGACGCACGAGCAGCGTTGGATTATCTGAAATCGCATCCGGCCTGCACGGGCAAGCTTGGTTCAATCGGCATTTGCATCGGCGGCCATTTGTCTTTCCGCGCGGCGCTGAATCGTGACGTGCTCGCAGCGGTGTGCTTTTACGCGACGGACATCCACAAGCGCGGACTCGGCAAAGGCATGTGCGACGACTCGCTCATGCGCATCAAGGAACTCCAGGGCGAGATGTTGATGATCTGGGGACGGCAAGACCCGCACGTTCCACGCGAGGGCAGGGCGATGGTTTACAACGCATTGGCCGACGCGGGCGTCCATTTCACCTGGCACGAGTTCAACGGCCAGCACGCGTTTCTGCGCGACGAAGGTGCGCGCTACGATCCGGAACTGGCTTTGAAATCCTACGGGCTGGCGCTGGAATTATTCAAACGCAAGCTCGGTGAGGGCGATTTGCCGGCGGCGGAATCCGGCGGGCCGAAGGAAACGAAGCATTAAGTTTGGCAAAGGATGATCACCTACCGCAACAGTAACGATCTTGATCTCGATGCGGTCACTGAATTATACCGCGCCTCGACGCTGGGCAAGCGGCGGCCGGTGGATGATCGCGAGCGGATGCGCCTCATGCTGGTAAACGCGAACCTCGTCGTGACCGCTTGGGATGGCGAATTGCTCGTCGGCATCGCGCGGAGTGTGAGTGATTTTAGTTACGCCACTTATTTATCCGATCTCGCGGTGCGGTTGTCACACCAGAAGCAGGGCATCGGACGTGAGTTGATCCGCCGCACGCAGGCATTGGGCGGCAAGGCGAACGTCATTCTACTCTCCGCGCCCAAGGCAGTGGATTATTACCCGCGTATCGGAATGAAATCACATCCCTCGGCATGGACGTTGGGGGCGGAGGAGCGACTCAGCTGACGAGCTTATGTTGACGAACGCTTCCACATCGCCGCCGGACGCGAACCAAGGCGAATCACTTTACGAGCGCCTCGGCGGTCACGACGGCATTTTGAAACTCATCCAGCCGTTCTACATTGACGTGCGCCAGCATCAGTTGCTCGGCCCGATTTTCAATTCCCATATCCAGGATTGGGACGCGCATCTGGCCAAGATCACGGAGTTTTGGGCGTTGCAGGCGGGCGGTGAATCGAAATATCGCGGCGGGTTTGCCGGGGCGCACATGGGTCTGGGTGTGCAGCGGGAGCATTTCGAGGATTGGCTCGGCCTGTGGGAGTTCAACAACGCCCGCTGCCTCGCGCCACGCGAGGCGGCGGAGATGAACGGCCTGGCGCAGCAGCTCGCCGGACGATTGTTCACCGTCACGCGGGGCCGTTGATTTATTCCATGGAAGTGCCTGCTAAAATCCGGCGCAAGCGCGCGAAGCCTTTGCCGGCCGTGGAAATCCGCGAGATGGAGTTGAGGGACGTGCCCGAGGTGTTCGAGCTGGGCCAAAAACTGTTCACCGCCGAGGAATGGCCGACGCTCTATCGCTCCTGGGACGACCATGAACTGGCGCTGCTGTTCAGCGCCGATTCCGAGACGTGCCTTGTCGCGGAAGCGGATGGCAACATCGTCGGCTTCGCGCTTGGGCGGGTGACGGAAAAACCGCGCAGCGCGTGGCGCTATGGGGTGTTGCTGTGGCTGGGCGTCGACCGGCGGTTCAAACGCAGCGGCGTGGCCACGCGGCTGGTGCGCCAGCTGACGGGGTTGTTCATCGACCGCAACGCGCGGTTGATGCTGGTGGACACGGCGGCCACGAACCACGCGGCGCTGGCGTTCTTCCGGCGCAACGGTTTTGGCCAGGAAATCCGGCACGTTTATCTGTCGCACAATCTGGAGAACCATCCGCGTTACCTGGAACGCAAGGACCGTGAATACGACGACGAGGATTTGACGGGTGAATGAAACCGGCCGGCTTGAGGCCGGCCTTTGATTGAATGATTGGAGGTAAAGCGCGGGTCGGCGGCAGGCCAACGCCACACCCGCTGCGCTTTGCTCAAGGCACCCGCCGGATGCGATAGAACCGTGATGACGTGTTCGTCAGCGTCCCACTGTCGAGATAACTCGTGGTCGAGCTGCCGTTGCCGAGGATCAGGATGTCGGGGCTGATATCCGTGTAAGCGCCCATTGCGTTCGGTGCTGCCTGGATGGCGTTCGTGGTGCCGCCGATGGTGAGCCAGGTGATGAGCACATCGTCGTTCGTCGGGAGGATCGAGGTGATTTGGAATGGCTGCACGTCGATGACGGTATTCGCAAGTGAGCGGTCGAACAAAACCAACGGTGCCGGAGCATCGGCCAGGTCATTGAAAACGGTGGCGAAATTGTCAATGACGACAATCTTGCCGACGGTGAAGCCGACAACTGGTGCGCTGGCGCTGTTGAACTGCGAGAAAACAAACGAGCCGGATTGCGCCGGCGGTGTGCCGCTGCCGATGTAATGGACCAGGTATGGAGTCTGGTCGGGCAGATCCGGACTCGGCGGATCCACGAAAATTTTCATCACGCTGCCGGCGCTGTCGGCTTCCACAATGACGCGATGCTGCGTTCCGTATTGGAGGCCGATGCTGCCAAACGTGTAGGGATCGCCGGCCTGCCCCGTGATCCGCGCGCCGAGCACAAACGTTCCGGCGCCATTGTCTTTGGCCGTCAGCCGGAAGTTGGCAAAGCCGCCGGCATTGTTCCCCGAGTAAAGCGCGGCGAAATAAGACGGGCTGGCGCCGGTTGGCGCGTTGTTGACGATGAGCGTCATGCCATAAAACAGGGTGGTGCTCGTGACGGTGAAATTTTTATATGCGTCCTGGTTGTCGCCGGATTGCGGGGACGGGACGACCAGGCGGCCGCCGCTGATTTTCTGCGGGAGGCTCGCCGGTGCAAGCGCCTGCGCCCAGGCTTTCTGGCCCACCAGATTGCCCGCCGGGAAAGTGCTGAAATCATCGAAGAATCCGAAGCCCGTGACGGTGAGATTGACGCTGCGCGTCGTGCTGCCCGCGCCACTGGTGGTGTTGGCGAAGGTGACGGTGTCCGAATAATTCGCCGCTGCGAGACTGGCGGCGCTGGCGCTGATCGAGACAACGATGTTCGTAGCAGCACCGGCGGCCAAAGTGCCGTTCGTCGCGGAAATGGCCACCCAATTGGCCGTATAGTCCACCGTCCAGGTCAGTGTCGCGATTCCCGCGTTGCTCAACGTGTAAGTTTGCTGGGAAGGATTAAATGGCCCGCCGATAATTCCCAGCGAGGCCAGGCCGGATGCCGGCGTCACCACCAGCAGGGCCGGGTCGTTGACGGTGAGATGGACGGCACGTGTCGCCTCGATGTTCCCGCTCGTGGCGTTGCTGAATGAAATCGCGTCGGAATAGGCACCGGTGACCAGAGTGTTCGCATTGGTGTTGATGGAAACCGTGATGTTCATGGTCGCGCCGGAAGCGAGTGTCCCGGCGTCGGCCGAGACGCTGACCCAGGCGGCTGATTTGCCAATCGTCCAATCTACCGGGCCGGCGGCCGAGTTGCTCACGAGGTAAGTCAAATTGGTATGAACGAACGGCCCGGCTTGAAAGCCGGCACTCGCCAGCGTATCCGGGGGTGTCACGACCAGCGCAGGATTACCGAAGAAATAATTGGCGAACACGCAGTAATGATCGGAGGCATAGTAGCTGTCGTTACCGTAGAAATTTCCATAGATGCCATGGTCCTGCCAGTCCACGCTGCTGAAGACGTATCCGGAAACGGGCGACAGCCGGTTGGTTGCGGCGAGGATGTAATCAAACCGGATGGACGGCGACGCGGCCTGGCTGCTCCACGTGCGATAGTCGCCGCTGAGCGTGGTCGGCTTGAATTCAACCAGGCTGGCACCTTCACGAATGGTCTGGATGGGGTGGTAGGTGCTGGAAGGCGTGCATTCGTAATTCTGTTCGTCCTCGTTCCAGTCGCCCGCGAAGAGGTAGGGCAGCGAATTCGTCAGGGCAAAAGCACCGATGATGCCGGCGTCAAACTGCGCTTCGATTTGTTTTCGCGTGCAATCATCGCTGCAACATTTGAGGTGCGTATGGAAAATTTGCAGACTGTTTGCGTCCGAAAGCTGCACCTGGAACGAATGCAGGCCGCGCAAACCGTCGTCGTAGGTGGTTTCGCCCGCAATCGGGTAACGGCTGACAACGGCATTGCGGTTGAAGCCGTCGCTTTTCGAGGACACGGCAACGTAAAAACTCACGCCCGGTTGCGTGCCGAGATACGGCACGTTGTTGGTGACCCAATTGATGATCGCGTCCTGGTTCTGTGCGGCCGTCAGATTCTGCGCGTCCACTTCACAGAACAGCAGGACATCCGGCTGGTTGTAGTTGACGATGCGGGCGATGGCCTGCGGCTGATAATTGTAATTGTTCTCAACCCGGCCCAGCCCTTTTTCCACGTTCCATTGCATCACCCGGACGAACTGGCCTTCGCGAATCCGGGCGCTGGCTTCGTTGCTGTAGGGCGAATTGCCTGCGTTGTTGAACGCGCGCACGCGATACCAATACGTTTTGCCGGTCAGCAGGCCGGTGTCGGTGAAACTCGTCGCCGAACCACTGAGGTTGGCGATTTGGATCCACGAAGCGGGTGCGCCACCAAGATCCACGGCGCGTTCGATTTTGAAGCCGCTCGAGTTGGTGGACGACCCGGTCCAGGCGAGCGCAATTTGATTATGCCAGTCGTTCACCGCGGTCAGTGAAACGGGCGCGGCGGGCGTCGCATCATTCACCACAATGGCAGCGCTGTAAGGCGAATCGCCGACCCAGTTGAATGCGCGAACGCGATACCAATACGTTTTGTTCGTGGTTACTGCCAGATCGGCGTAGGAACCGTAGTAATACCCGTTAGCGGACGTGCTGATTTGAGACCAGGTTCCGGGTGCGCCGCTGTTGTCCGGAGCCCTTTCGATTTTGTATCCTTCGATGACGCTGTTGTAGTTATCGTCAGACCACGAGAGATCAATCCGGTGAATGGAGGCAACCGTTCCGTTCAACGATGTGGGAGCTGTCGGTGGGATGATGCTCACGGTGGCGGCGGCACTGTAAGCCGAGAAGCCGAGAACGTTGAACGCGCGAACGCGATACCAGTTGGTGGTGTTCGCCGTCACATTCGTGTCGGTAAAAGGAAAATTGCCATAGTAAAAGTTGGTGGCGTTGACGGTCCCGATTTCAGTCCACGTTCCGGGTGCGCCGCCGGCGTTCGGCGCGCGTTCGATTTTGAAGCCGTCTTCATCGTATGCATAGTCAGACCAAGACAGGTTGACCTGATTGATTGTTCCGAGCGTCCCATACAAATAAACCGGTGCCGCCGGCGGCATGATTATCGCGCTGGCCATTGAACTATAGGGCGAGTCGCCCACCCAGTTGAAGGCCCGCACGCGATACCTGTATTTCGTGTTCACGGTCAGGCCAAGATCGGTGTATGAATTAAGGGAGCCAGTGTTCGTCGCGATAGAAGTCCAGGGATCGGGGCTGCCAATGGCGTCGAGCACGCGTTCAATTTTAAAGCCGGCAATCAACCCGTTGTAGGACTCATCCCAGCGGATGTTGATGCTGTCTTTGAATGGATAGGCGCTAATCGAATTTGGCGCGTTCGGCGGGACAATGCCGACACTGGCGGGGCTGCTGTAATCCGAAATGCCGATCAAATTGAATGCGCGGACGCGATACCAGTTGGTGGTGTTCGCCGTCGCGTTCGTATCGGTGAAATTTCCATAATAAAAGTTAGTGGCGTTGAGGGTCCCGATTTCCGTCCACCCTCCTGGATTACCGTGGACATCTGGCGCGCGTTCGATTTTGAAGCCGTCTTCGTCTTCTGAATAATCATACCACGACAGATTGACCTGGTTTGTCGTCCCCACAGTTCCATACAAATAATACGGCGTTGCCGGCGGCTTAATGGTGATGCTAACCGGATCGTTGTAGGGCGAATCGCCAATCCAGTTGTAGGCGCGCGCGCGATACCAATACGTGGCGTTGGCCGCGAGGTTGGAATCGGTGCAGCTCGTGTTCGGGGTGTTCGTGATTTGCGTCCACGTTCCCGGACTGCCGCCCGCGTCCGGTGCGCGTTCAACTTTGAATCCTAAAATGGGTGCCGCATAAACATACCATGAAAGATTAACCCGGTTGATGAAGGGATACGCCGACAAATATGGCGCGGGCGGCGGAACCACTTTCATACTCGTCGGATCGGAATAAGTCGAGATATCCGCAGCGCGGAACGCCCGGACGCGATACCAGTTGGTGGTGTTTGCCATCACGTTCGTGTCCGTGAAGCTGGCATAGGAAAAATTGGTGGCATTCATGGACGTGATCTCAGTCCACGTTCCGGGATTGCCGCCGGCATCCGGCGCGCGCTCGATTTTAAAACCATCCTCGTCGGAGGAATAATCAGCCCATGACAAATTCACCTGATTCGTTGTGCCCAGAGCCGCAGACAGATAGATTGGCGTCCCCGGCGGAACAATCGTCACGCTGGCGACAGCGCTGTAAGGCGAACTGCCGACCCAGTTGAACGCCCGCACGCGATACCAATTCGTCGTGCCCGTCGCGCGACCCGGATCGGTGAAATTATTGTAGGCATGGCCGCCGTTGACGTTCGCGATTTTCGCCCACGTTCCCGGATTGCCTCCAGCATCCGGCGCACGTTCGATTTGGAAGCCCGTTATGGCCGCCGAACCAGCGTCTGCATCATACCACGACAGATTCGCCCAGTTGCCGGTTGCATTCGCGGACAAGGCGGGTGCGGTCGGTGGCACAATAGCGACGATGGCAGGCACGGTGTAATCCGAAACACCGACCACGTTGAACGCGCGGACGCGATACCAGTTCGTCGTGTTGGCGGTTACATTCGTGTCCGTGTAGTTGCCGTTGCAACCATTCCCGGAGTTGATGACGGCGAGTTGCATCCATGCACCCGGCCCGCCGCCAATGTCCGGCGCACGCTCCACCGTGAACCCGTCTTCATCGGCCGCGGAATCATACCACGACAGGACGGCCTGATTCGTATTGCCAAGGCCGGCGCTCAGATCGTCTGGCGTGGTCGGCGGCACAATCGTCACGACGGCTGGGCCACTGTAAGGCGAGTCGCCAATCCAGTTGAATGCCCGCACACGATACCAATATGTCCTATCCGCCGCCCGGTTGGTGTCCGTGTAAGCAGTGGAATAATAATAACTGGATGGGGCAAGCATCGCGATTTGCGCCCACGCGCCGGGAGCACCATCCGCATCGGTCGCCCGCTCGATTTTGAAACCCATTACGCCTCCCGAAGCAGCATTCCAGTAAAGATTCACACGGTCAACCACCGGTGTCGCATTCAAAGCCGTCGGCGCTTTGGGCGGCACCAGGCTGATGTTGACGGCGGTGCTGTAATCTGAAACGCCAACCACGTTGAACGCGCGAACACGATACCAGTTCGTCGTGTTGGCGGTTGCGTTTGTGTCCGTGTAGTTGCCGTAGTAAACGTTTCCGGAGTTGATCATCGCGAGTTGCGTCCACACGCCCGGCCCGCCGCCAATGTCCGGCGCCCGCTCCACAGTGAACCCATCCTCGTCGGTGGCGGAATCGTTCCATGACAAAGCGACCTGGTTGGTGTCGCCGATGGCGGCGGTGAGATCGGCAGGTTTTGCCGGTGGCACAATGGTCACGACGGCGGGATCGCTGTAAGGTGAATCGCCAATCCAGTTGAACGCCCGCACGCGATACCAATACGTCGTGTCTGCGGCCCGATTCGTGTCCATGTAACCGGAATAATTATAATTGGCTGAGTCGAGTCTGGCGATTTGCGCCCACGCGCCGGGGATTCCGTCCGCGTCCGGTGCCCGTTCGAGTTTGAAACCCATCAAACCTGTCGATCCAGCATTCCAGCTAAGATTCACGCGATTGGCGAATGGTGTTGCATTGAGAGCCGTTGGGGCAGCAGGAGGCACCGCGTTCAAGCTGACGGCAGCGCTGTAATCCGAAACGCCCACCACGTTGAACGCGCGGACGCGATACCAGTTCGTCGTGTAGGCGGTTACATTTGTATCTGTGAAGTCGCCGTAGTAAGCGTTTCCGGAGTTGATGACGGCGATTTGCGTCCACGCTCCCGGTCCGCCGCCAATGTCCGGTGCCCACTCCGCGATAAATCCGTCCTCGTCGTTGGCGTAATCATGCCACGACAGGGTGGCCTGGTTCGTGTCGCCGAGGACGGCGTAGAGATTGAATGGCGCGGCTGGCGGCACAATGGTCACGACGGCGGGATCGCTGTAGGGTGAATCGCCAATCCAGTTGAACGCCCGCACCCGATACCAATACGTCGTGTCCGCCGCCCGGTTGGTGTCCGTGTAAGAAGCGGAAGGATAATAATGACTGGTTGGGTCGAGCATCGTGATTTGCGCCCACCCGCCAGGAGCGCCGTTCACGTCCGGCGCCCGCTCGATTTTGAAGCCCATCGCGCCTCCCGGACTAAAACTCCAGCCAAGATTCACGCGGTCGGCGATGGGTGCCGCATTGAGCAAGATCGGCGCCTCCGGCGGCGCAAGGTTTACGCTGGCGGCGGCGCTGTAGTCCGAATAGCCCAGCACATTGAAGGCTCGCACGCGATACCAATACGTGCTGTTCGCCGGCACATTGGTGTCGCTGAAGTAGGCGGAAGACGTGTTGGAAATGCTCAATGAGGCAATTTCTGTCCACGCTCCCGGACTGCCGCCTGCGTCCGGCGCGCGTTCCAATTTGAAACCATCCTGGTCCCCAAGGTTCTCATTCCAAGAAACGTCCACGTTGTTTGTGAATCCAATGTAGGCCGCCATCGAATTCGGCGCCGCTGGCGGCACGATGTTTACGCTGGCCGGGGAAGTGTAATCTGAATCACCCACCCAATTGTAAGCCCGCACGCGATACCAATACGTCGTGTTGACCGATAGGCCCGTGTCCGTGTAGAAGTTGAAATAGGGTCCGAAGTTTGTAATTTCCAACCATGTCCCCGGATTGCCGCCCGCGTCCGGCGCGCGCTCGATCTTGTAACCGGCAGACCACCAATCGCCATACCAATACAGGTTCGCCTTGTCAGCCAAGATGTTCACGGAAAAATAGTATGGCGCATTCGGTGGCAGAACACTGACAGCCACGGGATCGGTATAAGGCGAGGTATCCACGACATTGAAAGCGCGCACGCGATACCAGTAGGTCGTGTTGATAGCAATGTTGGTGTCTGTGAAATACGTGTAAAAATAAGGATAAGTATTGACGTTCGTGGCCTTGGCGATAGCAATCTGTATCCATGTTCCGGGAACGCCACTCACATCCGGCGCGCGTTCAACCTTGAATCCATCGGAGCCGGCGGGCCATTCATACCACGATAAATCCACGCCATTTGAGATATTCAGGTTTGCGGTCAGGCTATCTGGGGCGGCCAGCGGTGCGATGCGCACTGCGATTGGCGCGCTGAAAATCGAGCTGCCGGAGGCGTCAAATGCGCTCACGCGATACCAATAGGTCGCGTTCGTGGTCACGTTTGAGTCGCTGAAGCTTGTTTTGCCCGCCGACACCACGGCGATTTGCGTCCACTCGCCCAGGTTGAAAAAGCCATCTTCCAGCGCCCGTTCAACCTTGAAACTGTGTTTTCTGGAACGGGGGTTGTCCCGGGAATCATCCAACCAGGAGAGAACGATTTGACTCGTGGAAATGACCTTCGCCGTGACCTCGGAAGGTGCGGCTGGCGCGGTTGAGAGCGCCAGATTGTGAGAGGCCCGCGCGGAGATGGCCACCACGCCGCTTAATCCTGTCGGCGTCGCGGTTTCATTGCCGTCATAGCCCCAACTGACGACGCTGCCGTCATCCTTGACGGCCAGACTATAATACCAGCCAGCGGCGATGGCGACGACCCGGGTCAAATTCGTTGGCGGCATGGCTTCGCCGTCATCGTTATTCCCCCAACCGACCACTGTGCCATCACTCTTTAACGCCAGGCTGTGGTCCCCACCCGCGGCGATGGCCACCACTTGCGTCAAATTCGTTGGTGGTGTCGCCTGGCGATAGCGATTATTGTCACCCCAACCAATTACGGTGCCGTCGCTTTTCAAGGCCAGACTGTGCCAGCCGCCGCACGCAATGGCCACCACGCCCGTTAGATTTGAAAGTGGTCCAGATGGGTAGCCGCCGAAACCCAAGCCACCCCATTGGACCACCGTGCCATCGTTCTTCAACGCCAGGCTGTGGGCATCCCCGGCGGCAATGGCGACGACATGCGTGAGGTCCGCGGGCGGCGTTGCCGCGCCATTTCCGTCATAACCCCAGCCGACGACCGTGCCATCCGTCGTTAATGCCAGGCTGTGATACATGCCGGCGGCGATGGCGGTCACGCTGGTTAAGTTTGTCGGCGGCGAGGCTGGTCCGTAATTATAGTCGCCCCAACCAGCCACCGTGCCGTCTGCCCTTAACGCCATTCCGTGATAACCGCCGGCGGCGACCGCCACCCAGTTCGACTCTCCCGGCGGAGCGCCACTGATGCCACCCCACTCCGGCAATGCCAAAGTTCGCGCAGACAGCGTGCGAGCCTTGCGGTCATTGGAATATTTTGAATCGCCCGCCGCGTTGAAGGCGCGCACCCGGTAAACATACGAACTGCCCGGGAACAATCCGGTATCGCGGTAGGCTGTGGTGTTCGGCAACACCTGTGCAATTTGGGTGAAGTGTTTTCCATCCGTTGAACGCTCAATTTTAAAACCGGCCTCGTTGGCCGACTTGTCCGACCACGACAGATTGATCTGGAAAAATGACGCTGTGGCGGCTTTGAGTTTGCCCGGGGTCTTGGGTAGCGCGAGGTTTTTCGCCGCTGCGGGCGTGTCGCCGGCTCCGGCAAGATTAGAAATGGCTGCTGCGCCAAAAACCAACAGCGCGACGAGCAACTGAGACTTTTTCTTCATAGGGTTCAATTCTCCTGAGACGCTGTTCGTCGTGGTCTGATTAAACAGCTATTGATATGAAATGCAAGGACTAATGGATGGAATATGGTCGTCACCTCCAGCAATGCGTCATGCGAGGAGAAAGGGCAAAGAAAAGAGCAATGTTGGATTTTGCGGGGCAATCTGCCGATAAACTTCCTTCCGGCCTTCCTTATCCGTGCGGCCGGGAAAATCAAAATGCCCCGCGTTTTGAGACGCGGGGCAGGTGGCTTTTCAAAATGATTGGATCAGTGCCCGGGCGGCTTGCCTCCCGGCGGCATGCCCATCCCCCCGCCCAGCTTCTTCATCATCTCCGTTTGCATCATGGTCTGCATGCTGTCGTAGCGGGTGTAACCGGCGGGCACTTCAAACGCGGAGGCTGCCGGCTTGGTCAGGGCGACGTCCTTGAACAGCATGGTGACCTTCATGCCTTGCTCGGCGCGGAATATTTTCACCGGGAATTTTTTCAGGTCGGTGGCGTTCCAGACGGTGAATTCATTCGTAGCGCCTTTGCCATCGGTGACGATGACCTCGTTTTGCACGCACGGATGACCGTCCACGGTTTCCTTGCCCACCTCTTTGACCTCCAATTTGAAAGTATCATTTGTCCCGTCCTTCGCCGCCGACGAAGTTGCCACGTAACTTTCCAGGCCCGGATAAATCAAATAGACCTGCTTTTTTTCGGGCAGCGAGAGCGTGATCATCTGGTCAAATCCCATGGCTTTCATCTGTTCGGCGGCGCCCGGCGGCATCTTCAGGCCCTTGGCGTCGCCCATGTTCATCTCAAAGCGCACCTTGCCGGCATCAAAGGCCATCTTGCCGGGCATGGTGATGGTATCGCCGGACTCGGGTTGGAGCTGGGTTTCCACCGCGGCGGAGAAGGCGGAATTGTCGCCGAACAATTTCGTCAGCGCGCCGTCAAATTTCGGCCCGCCGGGCCCTTTGCCGAATTGTGCGAACGCCGGGGTCAGGCCCAGGCAGAGCACCGTCGTGGTGAGGATCAGGAAATGTTTTTTCATGGGAGGTGATGGTTTCGTGGAAATAAATGGGGCAAAGCTTGCTTCAAGTCGAGCGGAAATATGACCGCCGGATTATTTCTTTACGGCCCGGAACTGGCGCAGGGCGATGAACGGATCAATCCGCGCCACCAGGAAATGCGCCCACCGGTATTGCCAGCGCTGCCACCAGGTCTGCGCTTTGGACCACGTGCCCGGTTCGATCCGGCGGGAATGTTTCAAGGTGCGCTCGAAAATCTCCTGCGCTCCGGCGGCGATGCTCTTGTCCTCAAACCGCAGCATCAATTCGTAATTCAGGTTCAAGCTGCGGATATCGAGATTGCTGGAACCCGCATAGGTGATGCCGTCGGCGATGATCAATTTTGCGTGCAGGATCTGCGGCTGGTATTCGTAAATCTCCACGCCCGCTTTCAGCAACCGGTGATACAAACTGCGCGCGGCCAGTTGCGAAATCAGCACGTCCGACCGGCCGGCCAGGATGAGTTGCACCCGGCAACCATTTCGCGCCGCACGTTGCAAATATCGCCGGATCCGGCGCGTCGGTAAAAAATAGGCGCTGATGAAGCGGATGTCGCGTGCCGACGCAAGATCGTGATGCAGCGCAAACTGAAACGGACTGGCCCCGCGGCCGGGATGGCTCAGCAATAATTCCTCCGTCGGCCTCGGCTCGGATTTGCGTTTGCGCTTGAAGGCGCGCAACCGCACCAGGGGCTTGCGGTGGAACGCTGCCAGTTTGAACAGTTCATCGAACGATCTGGCCATCGCCACGGCGAGTGCCGGCCCCTCGACCCGCGCCCCCAGATCGCACCAGCCGCGCGTCACGCCGTCGCCGTCGAATTCGTCCGCGATGTTGAAACCGCCGATGAACAACACGGCGTCATCGCACACCAGCAGCTTGCGATGGTCGCGCACGCCGAATCGCCAGAGTCGAAGCGGATTGAAAAAATCCACCTCCGCGCCGGCGGCTTGCAGCGGTAGAAAAAAGTCATCCCGCAGCAGCCAGGATCCGAAGGCGTCCACCAGCACGCGCACGCGCACACCGCGTTGCGTCGCTTCCAGCAAGGCCAGGAGAAAATCGCGGCCCAGGCGGCCGTCGGTGTAGATGTAGGTTTCCAGCCGGATCGAGGCGCGCGCCGAACGGATGGCTTCCAGCATGGCCGGGTAAATTTCCTGGCCGGTGCAAAACCATCGCAGGGCCGGTGCTTGAGGCTCGGACATGCGACACGCTAGTCGGGCGGCTATATTTTGGCAATCCGCGTTCAGCCCGGACGTTCATTCAAGATGAAGTTCCGTTTGCGACCATTGCAGAAGAAGCGCGGGCGGCTCGCCCGCGAGTTCAAAGCCAAAAACCACGCGGACGAGCCGTCCGCGCTCCAATCGTCCGCGTTATTTTGCAGGAGTTTCCGTTTCGATTGGCAGTGATTACAAGCGCGCGACGAGCAGCTCCCGCTGGAAAATCAGTTCCTTGGGCAGATGCGAATAGATTTTCATGAACAGTTCGTCCTGTTGCAAGAGTTCCCGCCGCCAGTCATCGAAGTTGATGGTCTGGACGCGGTCGAATTTCTCCGGCGGATAATTGGCCAGGCCTTTCAGGTCGAAATCTTTCGCATACGGCACCCAGCCGAGTTGCGTCTCAACGGCGTTGGCGCGGCCGTTGCAGCGGTCCACGATCCATTTCAGCACGCGCATGTTTTCGCCGAAGCCGGGCCAGAGGAATTGCCCGTCGCTGTCCTTGCGGAACCAGTTCACGTGGAAAATCCGCGGCGGTAATTTGATGAGCTTCCGCATCGTGATCCAGTGACGGAAATAATCGCCCATGTCGTAACCGCAGAACGGCAGCATCGCCATCGGATCACGCCGCACCTGGCCGAGCCCGCCCACGGCGGCGGCGGTCATTTCCGAACCCATCGTCGCGCCGATATAGACGCCATGGATCCAGTTGAAGGCCTGATAGACGAGCGGCATGGTGTCCGCGCGGCGGCCACCGAAAATGATGGCGCTGATCGGCACGCCCTGCGGGTCATTCGCCATCGGGTCAAGCGAGGGGTTGTTGATCATCGGCGCGGCGAAGCGCGAATTGGGATGCGCCGCCTTCTCCTTCGAATCGGGCGTCCACTTATGTCCGCGCCAGTCGAGGCATTCCTTCGGCACGTCGCCGTCCTTGCCTTCCCACCAGACATCGCCATCCGGCGTCAATCCGACGTTGGTGAAGATGGTGTCGCGGCGGATGGTCTGCACGGCGGTGGGATTGGATTTGGAATTCGTGCCGGGCACGACGCCGAAATAACCCGCTTCGGGGTTGATGGCATAAAGCCGCCCATCCGGACCGGGTTTCATCCATGCGATGTCGTCGCCCACGGTCAGGATTTTCCAGCCCTTGAAATGCGCCGGGGGCACCATCATGGCAAAATTGGTTTTGCCGCAGGCGCTGGGGAAGGCCGCCGCGACGTAGGTTTTTTCGCCGGCCGGCGATTCGACGCCGAGGATCAGCATGTGCTCCGCCATCCAGCCTTCGTTGCGGCCGAGATACGAACCGATGCGCAAAGCGAGGCATTTCTTGCCGAGCAACACGTTGCCGCCATAATTCGAGCCGACCGAAATCACCGCGTTGTCCTGTGGGAAATGCGCGATGAACCGGCGGTCGGGATCCACGTCCAGCATGCAGTGCAGGCCGCGGTTGAAATCGTCGCCGGTGCCGAGCTGCTCGTAGGCGACCTTGCCCATGCGCGTCATGATGCGCATGCTCAGCACCACGTAAATGGAATCGGTCAGTTCGATGCCGACCTTCGTGAGCGGCGAACCCAGCGGTCCCATGAGGTAGGGGACGACATACATGGTGCGGCCCTTCATCGCGCCATCGCACATCGCGCCGAGCTTGGCATACATCGCTTTCGGTGCCATCCAGTTGTTGGTCGGCCCGGCTTCCTCTTGCATCGGCGTGCAGATGAACGTGCATTGTTCGACGCGAGCCACGTCGTTGGGATTGGAGCGATGGTAATAACAGCCGGGCAGCTTCTCCTGGTTCAATTTGATGAGGATGCCCTGGGCCACGGCCTCGGCCGTCAACGCTTCCTTTTCCATCTCGGAACCGTCGCACCAGTAAATCTTGTCCGGCTGGCAAAGTTTGACCTGCGCCTCCACCCAGCGGAGGACGGATTCGTTTTCTGTGTTGCGGTTGCCGGGTGTCAGTTTGCGCATATAAAAATCAAATTAAGTTAATGATGTGATGGCTCAACTCTAATTGCCTGCGACTATACCGCTTCGTTTGTTTTGTCCAAGTCTGAACATATCTTGCGCAACCCTTCCATCCACGGCCGCGCTTGTGCTGGCTCCGCGGCGGGATTATTATCCAATCCATGGCTGGTGCAGTTTTATGAGCGTCAAACTCCAAAGCGAAATCAATCCACCGCCCGAGTCTTCGAAATGCCTGACGCGTTCCGTGTTGGATGTGCTGGCGAAGGAGCCGACGCTCGAGGCGGTGACGATTGATGCCGCGCATAAAAAAATCTCGGTGGCCACCTTGGGCCGGGCCGATGTTGAAAAGCTCACGCAAAGCCTGACCGAGAAAATCCATTCCGCCCGCAGCAGCGATGCCGGTCACGCGTGCTTGTTGCTGGAAGGCAAAAGTGACTGCGCCTCGTGTGACAGCCCATTGACTGAAGCGGAGCGCCAGCGCATCACCGTCAAACATGAAGGCGGTTCCACCACCATCGCCCGGGTCACCTGTCCCACGGCACCGAAATTCTGGCGCTGGCGCGACCTGCCGTTTCCCAAAGTCGCTCCCCGCGAGATCGAGCTGGAACTGGATGAGGTGGAGCACCATGTGGACGAGTGGAAAATGCAGCTCGTGGCCGCAGTGCTCTGCGGCGCATTTGGCCTGCTCGCGGCTTTTGTCGTGCCGGTGCAATTTAAAGTTTATGCGTTCATCGCCGCTTACCTTGCCGGTGGATTTTATCCCGCGGAGGAAGTCTGGGAACGCCTGCAGAAGCGCATCCTCGACGTGCATTTTCTGATGATCGCCGTCGCCGTCGGTGCCGCCTGCATCGGCGCCTGGGCCGAAGGTGCGACGCTGTTGTTCCTGTTTTCATTTTCCGGCGCGCTCGAACATTACGCGCTGGGCCGCACGCAGAAGGAGATCCGCTCCCTGTTCCGCGACGCGCCGAAGACGGCCACTGCCATTGATGCGCGGGGAAATGAAACGGAAGTCGCCGTGGAAAAAATCCGCGCCGGTGCGCGGCTGCTCATCAAGCCCGGCGCGCAATTTCCCGTGGACGCGGAAATCGTCAAGGGCACCACCGCCGCCGATGAATCCAATCTTACCGGCGAAGCCGCGCCCGTCGAGAAAGCTGTCGGCGACACCGCGCTGGCCGGCACGATCAATCTCTGGGGCGTGGTGGAAGTCATCGTCACCAAACCCGCCGCCGAAAGTTCGCTGCAAAAGATCATCACCCTCATCAAGGAGGCGCAGCAGCAGAAAGCGCCCTCGCAGCAGTTCGCCGACAAGTTCAGCACCTATTACACCTACGGCGTTCTGGGACTGTCGCTCGCGATGTTTTTTGTCTGGCGCTATGCCTTGAATTATCCCGCCTTCACATCAACGGCCGAAGTTCACAGCGCCTTTTACCGCACCATGACGCTGCTCGTCGTCTCGTCGCCCTGCGCGCTGGTGTTGTCCATTCCTTCGGCGGTGCTGGCGGCGATCGCGTGGAGCGCGCGGCATGGAATTCTGTTTCGCGGCGGCGCGGCGGTGGAAAAACTTGCCGAGATCAACGTCGTTTGTCTCGACAAGACCGGCACGCTCACGACCGGTGAGCTGCGCGTGGAGAAGGTGGAAAGTTTTCCGCCCGGGCGCGAAAACGAAATCGCCCGGCTGGCCTACTCGCTGGAAAAATTATCCACACATCCGCTCGCCCGCGCCATCACGCGCCATGGCAAACAGCAGGGATTTGAGCCGTTCGTGCTGGATCATTTTGAATCGATCACCGGCCAGGGTTTGCGCGCCAGACGCGCCGGGGTGGAGTGTCTGCTGGGCCGTCGCGAATGGATCATCGCGGAACGCCGCGCCCCGGTCCGCCCGGAATTTGTTTTTTCCCGAGGCGGCGCCGCCGCCGCCGGCTTTTCGGAAATCTGGCTCGCGGAGGGCGGACTGCTGGGCCGCATCACTCTCCGCGACGACATCCGCCCGCAATCAGCACAGGTTATCGATGAACTCCGTCACGAAGGTTTGAAGTCCGTGGTATTGACCGGCGATCGCAAGGCCGCCGCCGAACATCTGCGCAGCGAATTGAAGCTCGACGACATCCGCGCCGAGTTGAAACCAGAAGGAAAAGTCGCCGCCATCCGCGAATTGAGCGGGCAGGGGAGGAAGGTCGCGATGATTGGCGATGGTGTGAACGACGCGCCCAGCCTGGCTGCTGCGCACATCGGTGTGGCGATGGGCGCGCGCGGCTCCGACGCCGCGCTGGAACAGGCCGATGTGGTGCTGATGCATGACCGGCTGGAAAACTTTCTCGCCGCGTTCCGTTTGAGCCAGCGCGCACAGCGGGTCATCAAACAAAACCTCTTCATCTCGCTTGGCACCGTGGTGGTGCTGGTCACGTTTGCGATGCTCGGGAAAATTCCGCTGACGATCGGCGTGGTTGGCCACGAAGGCAGCACCGTGGTGGTGGTGATGAACAGTCTGCGGCTGTTGTTTGGGAAAAGCTCCAAATTCCAACCTCCAAGCACCAGAGAAACTTAACGCCCCAAGCCCAAAAATTGGCGTGACGCATGGCACGGTTTGGAGGTTGAAGTTTGGTGCTTCTCTGGATGTTGGGCGCATCTCAATTTTTGCGGGGGTCGCCGTGAAGGATGTGGGGGAAGAGCAGGTGCCAACGGTGATTGCGCCAGAAAGTTTCCAGACACATCAATCCTTCATCGCCCGCACAACTCCAGAACTGG
>Ga0247688_1000015_pt1 | contig 140596 bp, 129 predicted proteins | sample CNK29_metaG_FD_182718 | JGI IMG/M metagenome (GOLD analysis project Ga0247688, IMG submission 182718) | Soil microbial communities from Purdue University Martell Research Forest, Indiana, United States - CNK29 | ecosystem: Environmental > Terrestrial > Soil > Temperate forest > Bulk soil... | reverse complement strand
TGTTGATGCGCGTCGGCGTCGAGTTGATGATCACGAACATCTCGGTGGCGAAGTCCTCGCTCCGTCCATCGAAGATGACGCAGGGGACGCTGATGCTCTTGGCTTCGTCCGGATGCGTGCGTTCATAAAACTGCAGGGCAGCCAACCGATGCTGGCCGTCAATGATCAAATACTTTTCTTCCGGCTCCCGCAACTGGCCAACGCCGCTGCCATCGCTGCCGGCGTCGAAGCGTAACTTCTGCGGCGTGAACAGCAGGACGGTTCCGGGAATGGGCGGCTGGGAAATGGCGGTTTCGTAAAAATTGCGGATCGAACGGACTTTGGAGCGGGACAGTTCCCGCTGAAACGCCTTGTCGCTGCGTTCGATCCTGGCGATGAACTGGGCAACGTCGTCCTCCGCTGGCATTTGTTCAGCGGCGATCACGCCACCTTCCTCATCAAAATAACGGCTGATGAACCGCACGCGGGTCAGCAACTGTTCTGACGGGTAGGAGGCAAAATAGAACACCGCGTCCTTCTGGCGAATTTGTGTGGCAATCATGGCTATTCCTTTGGTTAAAACTTTCGTTCGCACACTACGGGCCTTTCCCTTTGAAGACAAGCACCGGAACGTCACGAGTTATTCACAAGGGTTTTCGCAAAGCTCACACCGTCTTCCTCACGACCGCCCGGTTTGATTCGCGCTTGTCGGGCACCATGGCCCGCAGCCCGAGCCAGCCTTCAGCCGTCTCAATCATTGGGGAATGGAAATGGCTCGATAACGGTTCAACCAACACCGTCACTGTCGGAGTAGCCGTAATGTGCCTTCGTAGAAATACGCGCCGTATCCGATGGTGAACACCGTGCAGCCATACAATGCGTGTTCGGCGGCAACCGCAATCAGCGACGAGGTTCGTTGATATGTTCTGGCGAAAAGCAGGCCTCCTATAAATGTCAGGGCCACGGCCGGCCAATTATGAAACACGATATGGCCAAAGCCAAAGGCTGCCGCGCTGGCAACAATCATCCCAAAGCCATGGCCAAACAATGGGTGGTAGCGCTTAAATAAAAACGCGCGATAGATCAGTTCCTGGGGGAAGACCGAAAGGATGGGGTAGGCGAACATGACCAACAACCAGATCTTCGGATGTCCGAGAACCAGGCCGAACAGCGCTGCCGGCCTGAGCAACCAGAGCAGAATTATCAAAACGGGGATTGCCGCCACATTAACGGAGAGAATCCTGCGCCATTCCCCGGGCGCCACACGGGTCTTCAACAAATCCATCACGGCAATTTGATGCAGCCGGTTCAGCGCCAGCCAGCACAAGGCCGCCATCACGAGTAGAAGCGGCATGATCGTGATGGGCATCCATCCAAGCGTGTAAGCGACCGGAACGCCAAAGAACAGCGTGCAGAATTCTACGGCGAACCGAAACTTATGAAAGCTGGGTGACGCCATGCAACTGTCCTCATCCGTCAACAATATCATTTTGCAGCAGGCTCAAGGTCTTTCCATCAGGTTCCCCGCCAAAATATTTGTCGAGCGCGGCCTGAAAGATCGGTTCTTCCGGCGCAGCAACCGCAAACAAGGTCATGCTGGAGTGAAACTTTAGATTGTCCGGATGCTCAAGAATTCCCTCAATGTTCCGGTCAGGCAATCCATGCATCAACTGTGTGCATGCCCGCAGCCTCAAACCCAATACCGGATGCCGGAGGTAGCTCCGGGCCTCGCTCTTGGATGCGATGCTGAATTTCCGGGCCATGGCGCTGGAACCCAACCCGGCGATTTGGGGGAAGATGAACCAGATCCAATGCGTTTCTTTCCTACCGGCCTTCAACTCCTGAAGCACCTGATCGTAAACCTGGTTCTGGGCTGCGACGAATTCAGTGAGTCTGGCTTCGGTTGATCCCAAAGGCTTCATCGAAGCCAGCATCGCTTCGCCGATTGCAGGAATCAACCCTTAATCTCAATGGCGGAGCAACCAAGCCTCGATAAAGAAACTGCCATTATTTAATTTTCCAACGCAGCCGCTTACGAGTGTCCCAAGGCAAAATCCTGGAAAAGGCGTATAGTCTGTTGGCTCTGGTGGCGGTTGGTTTCTGAGCAGCTGGTTCCTCCGACTGTCCGGTTTCTTTGGCTGTTATCAGGGCCATGTCGTATCAACCGTAGGCGTGATTTCATAAGATCACGAAACACCAATGGCTGTCTCTTGCATCCGTCATCGCGGTGACAGGAGGTCTCGCCCTGATGTATGTGGCGAGCATGCTGATCGGACTGCCGTTCAAATGGATTTTTGCGCTTTGTTGGTCGTCAATCGTTGCATGGGTGTGGATGGCGATCAGAATTCTGAAAGATCCCGATTCGATCGACAGATCCTTTGACGAGTATTTTTCCCGGGATCGTGAGGATATTTGCCGCAATGGGATAGTCCTTCGGTTGCTTGTTTTGTTTGCGCAAGCGCACATCACAAAACTGCAAGGACGCTTTGGAAGCGAGCCCTGATAAATGACGAAGCGAATTTTCCAAGAGCATGACCGCCGCTTGTGTCCGCCGTGGTTCCATGGAAAAACTTCACGCCGGCACAACACCAGTCACGCGCGCTAACGATTATTTTTATCTTTAGGTCATTGATGCTGGCGGCCGGGAAACCCCTTGAAATCGGGTTTCACGCATCAATCGAAACGAAATGGAGACGCTTATCACCGGCGTCGGAGATCGCAAAATGAAGAATTGGCTGGCGTGGGCGTATCTACTAACTGGCCGACTCAGACACTGCAACTAACTCTGCCTGCAACCGACAACTAACACTCACGTCCACACCAGCCGAGGTTAAAGTCGTCCTGTTTTCAAGGATGTCAAGTGGGTTAAAAGAGATAGCGGGCCATCCAGCTCGCCGCGCGGATGGTCGAGCTTCAAGTTGTCATCGTCATGGTCGGCATCGGTTTGATTGGTTCACGGAACAGGTCGGCGTTGAGATAACGGCTGCCTTCCGTCCATCTTCATGTTGTTTGGCCGCCACTGCCCGGATCAATCGCAGGGATCGCATTTCTCTGCCAGCCGGTAAATATCGATCCTGAACTTCCAACTCCTGGGATCGAACTGATTGAATAGAACCGGGCGAAGTTCCGTCCAACTTCACAAACCAAAACGAATTTGGGATTATGAAAACGAAATATTTGCAAAAACTGGTGGCGGGCCTGGTGGTGGCGGACCTGACCTTGTCCGCGTTAACCCTTGCAGCGCAGAACGCTTCCGCGCTAAACACTTCACAACCAGCTGTGGCCGGCACCCCAACTCCACAGTTGTCGCATGACACCTCGCAAATCCTTCGAATGACACGGGCGAATGTGGGCGAGCAAACGATTATCGCGTATATCAAAAGTTCCGGTAACAGCTACGGCTTGGATGCCAATCAAATCATTTATCTGCGCCAGCAGGGCATTTCTGACGCCATCATTACAACGATGCTAAGCCAGCCCCATCCGCCGGCAATCGTTTCCACATCGATGTCTCCTGCGCCGCAGCCGCCCGCTTCGGTCCCGACTCCGGCGACGGTTGTGACCAGCCCAGCGGTTCCGGCAGTGACGTATGTTCAAACCGTGCCGCCACCGCCTTACTACTATTACCAACCCTATTATTATCCTTACTATCCGTCGTATGGTGTGTTCCCGGCGTTGTCATTATCTTTCGCGTGGGGAAGCGGCGGCGGGCATGGCGGCGGTTGGCACGGCGGCGGCGGTTGGCATCATTAAGTCAGTTTGATTGTTCTGAGCGCGGCGCCCTGACACCAGCCGACGAGAGCATGATGGACGAGGCTGGGCTGGACACTTCGCGAAACCACCCACGACATCGAATCGCAAACGTTCAAACCCGGTGACAATCCACTGGCGGGAATTCAAGGCGGACTGAACGAGCTCGAAGCCGAAATCGCGGCCGGCGATGCAAAGGACATCTCTTTTGACCTTCGGGACGTGCCGGTGGTTTACAATGTGGCGGCCCGGAAACTTTCCTGCCGGGGAAACCAGGCTGCGCTGGCAGCGAAAGACGGAGAAATCTCACTTCGCATTTTCGTGGACCGCGCTTCGGTGGACATCTACGATGGCGCCGGAACACTCTATATGCCCATGGCGAAAACCCTTTCGCCGGAAAATCAAAATTTGAAACTTTCCTGTCAGGGCGGCGATGCCCGGATCATTTCATTGAAGGTGTATCCATTGACGTCCGCGTGGAAATGACGGCACATTTTGTGCCTCAAATTTGAAGGATTCCGCCAAATAAAAAAACAACCGCCAATGAATACAGCAATCAAAACCAGTGAACCTCAGAATTCAGCCGCCCGGGGCGGCTCCATGAAGAAACAAATTTTCTTCTGGTCGCTGGTTTCCGCGCTTGCCGGCTTTCTGTTCGGCTTCGACACGGTCGTCATCTCCGGCGCGGAGCAGAAAATCCAGACGCTCTGGGGATTGAGCCCCGCCTTGCATGGGTTTGCCATGGGCTCCGCCCTTTACGGCACCGTGCTCGGGTCGTTGTTTGGTGGCTGGCCCACTGACCGGTTCGGACGCAAGAAAACGTTGCTATGCATCGGCCTGCTTTACGTCATCTCGGCCGTGGGCTGTGCTTTTGCCAACGGAGTCACCATGTTCATCGTCGCGCGGGTGATTGGCGGCATTGGCATCGGCATCTCCACGGTGGCGGCGCCACTTTACATCTCGGAGATTGCGCCGCCGGCTTATCGCGGGCGTCTGGCGGGCATGTTCCAGTTCAACATTGTTTTCGGCATTCTGATTGCCTTTGCTTCCAACGCGCTGCTTGCCGGTCTCGGCGAAAACGACTGGCGCTGGATGCTGGGGGTGGCGGCGTTTCCCTCCATCCTCTACACGGTATTGTGCTTCGGCATCCCGGAAAGTCCGCGCTGGTTGATCGGGCGCAAAGGCGACCGCGCCGCGGGGGTAACGGTTCTGAAACTCATCGAGCCGGACGCCTCCCCGGCCCAGATCGAAGCCGATGCCAATGCGATTCTCGCCGCCTCTTCCGAGCGGGTCAGCGCCGGAAACTTTTGGACGTGGCGGTTGCGGGTTCCCATCCTGCTGGCTTTTCTGATCGCCTTCTTCAACCAGCTTTCCGGCATCAATGCGATACTCTATTTCGCCCCGCGCATCTTTGAGATGACCGGCCTGGGGGCGAAGGCGGCGCTGCTGCAATCCGTCGGCATCGGCATCACCAACTTGATATTCACCTTTGCCGGGTTGTGGTTGATTGACCGCTTGGGCCGGCGGACGTTGCTATACATCGGCTCGTTCGGCTATATCACTTCACTTGGCTTGACGGCCTGGGCATTTTTTACCCAGCACTACGGCATCGTGCCCGTCTGCATCTTTGCCTTCATCGCGGCGCACGCCATCGGCCAGGGCGCGGTGATTTGGGTGTTCATTTCAGAAATTTTCCCCAACCGCCATCGGGCGGAAGGTCAGACCCTGGGCAGCTCGACGCACTGGGTTTTTGCCGCGTTGCTGACCACGTTCTTTCCCAAGATGGTTTCCGCCTTCGCACCCGGTTATGTGTTCGCCTTTTTCGCGTTCATGATGGTGCTGCAATTGATCTGGGTGAAGACCATGGTCCCGGAAACCAAGGGAGTTCCGCTCGAGCAGATGCAAAAACGCCTGGGGATTGAGCAAGGCCATGGATGAGTTTTAAAGTCATCGGCATTGGCGGGGGGCTCTGGGATTTGCCGCCCGGTGGAAAGCAAATCGGTGGGGCCCTGGCAAATTAAACTCAGGATCCGAACAGCATCCGGGTTGAAAAGTGAATTCCAAATTTCCGACCAACGTGCACCGGTCATAACCGGTTTTTGCAGGTAACCAATCAGAATCATTTCTCAATGACAACCGGTGGATTGGTCGGTCACCCCTCACCCGGCCTTCGGCCACCCTACCCCTGAACCTCGTAGCAGCCGACGTGAGGAGGCTCCATCCGAACGCCGTCGAGTTAGAGCCTCCTCACGTCGGCTGCTACGGTTCAGGGGCACCCATCGCGGCTTTTCGCGGGCCGTGGAATCTCTCCCCCACCGGGTGAGGGCAGGGTGAGGGGGCGTTTGAATATTCCACCATTTCTTATTGGGAATTGGTATCAAAATCATTTTGATAGGTGCAAAAATGCCAACCGGTGATGAGGACAGTTTGATTCATGACTGTTTTTAACGGCGCGCTGGCCCGTTGTGCCTGCGGGGTTGAGTGCGCTGACTTCGCTCCGCCATGGTTTGGTTCATGGCCGATGTTCCGCTAAATGAAAACCGCGGCCAACGAGCGCTCAATTCAAGAGCGTTGTTTCCCGCGCGCAAGCCGGCTATTTTTTCCGCAGCAAATCCTTTGCAACGGCTGCGACATTATCCGGTTCGAAGCCGAATTTTTTTTGAAGTTCCTTCAAGGGTGCCGAAGCGCCGAACGTTTTCATGCCGATGACACGGCCGGTGGTGCCGACGTAACGTTCCCAGCCAAAAGTCGAAGCTTGTTCGATGGCGACCCGTGCCGTTATGTCGGGCGGCAATACGCTGTTCCGATACGTCTGCGGCTGATTCTCGAAAATATCCCACGACGGCATGGAAACCACGCGTGAGCGGATGCCTTCGGTGATTAACTTTTCGTGCGCCGCGACCGCAAGGCTTACTTCGCTGCCGGTGGCGATGAGGATGATTTCCGGATTCGCGCCGGGGGCATCGGCCAGCACATAGGCGCCGCACGCGACACCGGAAGCCGAAGCATACTTGTTGCGATCCAGCGTCGGCAATGGCTGGCGCGACAGCACCAGCACAGCCGGCTGGTGGCGAAGCTGCATGATGTAGCGGTAAGCCTCCACGACTTCGTTCGCGTCGCCCGGCCGCAGCGTTACGAGCCCGGGAATGGCGCGCAGCGTCAGCAATTGTTCCACCGGCTGATGCGTCGGGCCGTCCTCGCCGTCGCCCATTGCGTCGTGCGTGAAAATATAAATGGCCGGCAATTCCATCAAGGCTGAGAGCCGGATGGCCGGCTTGGCATAATCGCTGAAAATAAAAAAAGTCGCGCCGAAAGCCCGGATCTTGGACAGCGAAAGCCCGTTGACCGTTGCTGCCATGGCGTGTTCGCGGATGCCGTAATGCAAATTTTTTCCGCCGTAATTGTCAGGTTGAAAATTTCCTGCACCCGCAAAGGTCAAAGCGGTTTTGTTCGACGGTCCCAGATCCGCCGAGCCGCCGATGAGCCAGGGAATATTCTGTGCCAGCACGTTCAGCACCTTGCCGGAAGCTTCGCGCCCGGCAATGCCTTTCGGATCGGCCGGGAAAACGGGGAGGTTTTTGTCCCAGCCGGCGGGAAGCTCACGCTTCTGCATCTGTTCAATCTCGGTCGCCAGCGCGGGAAACTTGGCGCGGTAGGGGGCGAAGAGTTCCGTCCATTTTTTCCGGGCGTCCGCGCCGCGCGCGCCGATGCCGGCATTGAAATGTTCCTTCACGCCATTGGGCACGAGAAACTTCGCGTCTTCCGGCCAGCCGTAGGCGCGTTTCGTGAGTTTGATCTCATCATCGCCGAGCGGTTCGCCGTGGGCTTCGGCGGTGTCCTGTTTGTGCGGCGACCCGTAGCCGATGTGGCTGTCGAGAATGATGAACGTGGGACGGCCTTTCGTCTTTTTGAAAAGTTCGAGTGCGTGTTGGATGAGATCAACATCGTTGGCATCACCGACGCGCAGGACATTCCAGCCGTAACCCATGAACCGCGCGGCGATGTCCTCGGTGAAGGCGATGTTGGTATTGCCTTCGATGGTGATGTGGTTGTTGTCGTAAATCCAGCAGAGGTTGTCGAGGCCGAGATGGCCGGCGAGCGAGGCCGCTTCGGACGCGACACCTTCCATCATGCAACCGTCGCCGCACACGGCGTAAATGTTGTAATCAAAAATCTCAAAGCCCGGCTGGTTGAAATGATTGGCGAGCCACTTGCGGGCGATGGCCATGCCCACGCTCGTGGCAACGCCCTGGCCGAGCGGGCCGGTCGTGGTCTCCACACCGGAGACCCAGTGATACTCGGGATGGCCCGGGGCCTTGCTGTCGAGCTGCCGGAATTTGCGGATGTCGTCAAGCGTCACCGAAGGTTGGCCCAATTGTTCGTAGTCGGCGTTGACCGCTTGAACGCCGGTGAGGTGCAGAATGGACCAGAGCAGCATCGAGGCGTGGCCGTTCGAGAGCACGAAGCGGTCGCGGTTCGGCCAGATGGGATACTGCGGATCGAAGTTCATCGTCCGGTTCCAGATCGTATAGACGAGCGGCGCCAGCGCCATCGGCGTGCCGGGATGTCCGGACTTCGCCGCCTGCACGGCGTCAATGGAGAGGGTGCGGATGGTATTGATGGCCAGTTGTTCCATTTTTGGATCATTCATAAATTTTCAGATTTGTTATTTATATTTTGTCCAGCTCCCGGCGGTGGCGTCGTCAGATTTGTCTTTTGACCGGCGGGATTTGATTCGGGAGGCGAAACTGTCGCTTGATTTAGCTGCTCTTCTTGCAACTTGTCCTCCTCGGCCATCACACGTAACTCGCGCCTTACGAGTAATCCGCCGCAAACAATAACACAGAACGCAACCCCAAGGCCTTCAAGCCATCCAGCAGAGTCAGATTGCAGCAGATAGCGAATAACCAGGATTGCACCCAACAATATCAGGGCAATCATACTCGCAAAACGCCAGCGTTTCCTCCGAGTAATTGGAATTGTTGGGCGCGGTGGCTCGTCGAGTTTGCCGGACTTCGTCGCTTGAACGGCGTCAACTGATTTGGCGCGCGTGGTGTCGGGGGTTGGTTGTTCCATCCTTTGATTGCTCATAAATGTTGATCTCATTCAAGATGTTTGCCCTGCTTCCAAGGTGGCCACTTTTCCGAGACGGCGCAAGTGCCTCGCAGCCTGGCTGAATTCGGCGGCAAGAAAAGTTTGCACCAAATCCCACGCCACCGCCGGTCCAATTGTGCGCCCACCCATGCACAGGATGTTCATGTGGTCGTCTTCAACGCCTTGCTTCGCCGAAAAGTGATCGTGAATCAGGCAGGCGCGAACGCCCTTGACCTTGTTGGCGCAGACCGCCGCGCCGACGCCGCTGCCGCAAACCGCCACGCCGCGATCCACCTTTCCGGCCGCCGCCGCGCGCGAAAGCGGGACGACAAAATCTGGATAGTCGTCATCCGGCACCAGGTTGTGTGCGCCGAAATCAACGACTTCATGTCCGGCCGCCTTGAGTTGGGCCACCAGTTCCTCCTTCAGACCGAATCCGCCGTGGTCGGTGGCGATGCCTACGCGCATGTTTTTCCTTTCTCAATTTTCAAGGCGGCCAGGGTGGACGCCCGCAGTCGTTTCATGGCCGCAGCCACTCCATCGCGACCGCCAAAAACCGAAGTCCCGGCCACCAAAACGTCAGCTCCGGCAGCCACGCCCAGCGCAGCCGTGGTCGCATCAATGCCGCCGTCCAGCTCCAGTTCGCAATCCGTCCCGATTTTTTCAATCATCTGACGCACGCGCTGAATTTTCGGCAGCGTCGAGCGAATGAAAGCCTGATGACCGAAGCCCGGATTGACCGTCATGACCAGCACACGGTCCAGTTCCGGCAGGACTTCCTCCAACACGGAAGCCGGTGTCGCCGGGTTGATGGCCAGCCCGACGCCTTTGCCCAGGCTTTTGATGCGCTGGAGGGTGCGATGCAAATTGTGGTTGCCCTCCCAATGGACGATGAACGAATCGGATCCGGCCGCGGCAAACTCATCGAGGAAAAAATCCGGATCCGAAATCATCAGGTGCGTTTCCAGCGGCAGACGCGTCACCCGGCGCAGGGATTTGACGATGGGAGCGCCCATGGAAATGTTCGGCACAAAATGTCCGTCCATGACATCCACATGGATGCGATCCGCCCCGGACTGTCCGGCCTGGGCGACTTGCTCCCCGAGGCGGGCAAAGTCCGCGGCGAGAATGGACGGCGCCAATTTCACCGTGCGCTGGTCTGGCTTCACCTTCATGACATCTTCAGTTCTTTCATTTTCCGATAGCGGCGGATCAGATGATTGGTCGAGCTGTCGTGGTTCAACTCCGGTTCCGCTTTGCTTTCCAGTTCGGGCACGATGCGTTGCGCCAGGACTTTTCCCAGTTCCACGCCCCACTGGTCAAACGAGTCAATCTGCCAGATGACTCCCTGCGTAAAGACACTGTGTTCGTAGAGCGCGACGAGTTTGCCGAGTGCCGCCGGCGTGAGGCGGTCAACCAAGATGGTATTTGACGGGCGGTTGCCCTCAAAAACCCGGTGCGGCACCAGCCAGTCCGGCGTGCCTTCGGCTTTCACTTCCGCCTCGGTTTTGCCGAACGCCAGCGCCTCGGCTTGCGCGAAAACATTCGCCAACAGCATGTCGTGATGGCGGCCCAACGGCGTGAGCGCGTGGGCGAACGCGATGAAGTCGCACGGGATCAGCCGCGTGCCTTGATGAATCAACTGATAGAACGAATGCTGCCCGTTGGTGCCCGGTTCGCCCCAGTAAACCGGACCGGTCTGGCAGTTCACTTTTTTGCCGGCGAGCGTGACGTGTTTGCCGTTGCTCTCCATCGTCAATTGCTGGAGATACGCAGGGAAGCGCTTCAGGTAATTTTCGTAGGGCAGCACCGCCACGGTTTCCGTGCCGAGGAAATTCGTGTTCCACACGGACAACAGCGCGTGCAGCACCGGCAAATTCTTCTCAAATGGTGCGGTCCTGAAATGCTCGTCCATTTCGTGAAAGCCGCCGAGCATTTCCCGAAAATGGTCCGGCCCGATGGCCAGCATGGTCGAGAGGCCGATGGCGGCATCCATCGAGTAACGTCCGCCCACCCAGTCCCAGAAACCGAACATGTTCGCCGTATCAATGCCGAACGCGGAGACTTTTTCAGCGTTGGTCGAAACGGCGACAAAATGTTTCGCCACCGCCTTCGCATCGCCGCCCAAACCGGCCAGCAGCCAGTCGCGGGCGCTCTGCGCATTGGTCATGGTTTCCAGCGTGGTGAACGTTTTGGAGGAAACGATGAACAACGTTTCCGCCGGATCGAGATCGCGGGTGGCTTCCACAAAATCAATGCCATCCACATTGGAGACGAAGCGGCAGGTCAGGCTGCGGTCGCTGTAATGCTTGAGCGCCTCGCAAGCCATCACCGGTCCAAGATCCGAGCCGCCGATGCCGATGTTGACGATGTTCCTGATCCGTTTGCCGGTGTGCCCTTTCCACCCACCGCTGCGGACGCGATTGGCAAATTCAGACATGGCATCGAGCACGGCGTGAACTTCCGGCACAACATTTTTACCATCCACCAAAATGGAAGTGCCTTTGGGCGCCCGCAGCGCGACGTGGAGCACCGCGCGGTTTTCCGTGAGGTTGATTTTCTCGCCGCTGAACATGGCGTTGATTCGCGCACGCAGCCCGGCCTCGTTGGCCAACTGGATCAGCAGCGCAAGCGTCTTGCCGGTGATGCGATTTTTGGAGTAGTCCAGGAAAAGCCCCGCGGCCTCGGCGGTCATGTGCTCGCCCCGTTTCGGATCGTCGGCGAACAGCTTCCGCAGGTGAATCTTTGAAAATCTTTTGTGGTGCGTGGCCAAAGCTTTCCACGCCGGGCGTTGCGTCAATGTTTTGTGGGTCGTTGTCATATTCTTGTCATAAGTTGATGCCGATCTGGCAGCCGAGGACGAGGGCATCGTTGATATGTCCCGTGCCGCCCGGATTGATTACATATTGAACATCGGGCTGGAAAAAAACCGCGCCTTTCCGAAGATTGAACCGATAAGTCCATTCAAAGACCGTTTCGTAATCCTGCACTCCCGTGGCTGGGTCAAGCAATTGCTCCCGTTGTTGGGCGTTGCTCAAGTCGCTGCTGAAGCTGCCAAAAACCACACCGAAGCCTGCCACGTCGATCGGGCGTGACTCAAACATGCCGCGACTGGCAACGCCTGCCGTAAAAAAGTAGGGCATCTGGCTGACCGACTCGTCGGGAGATGCCATGAACGATCCAAAGACGCCAAATCCGCGGTTGCTCGCCGGCTCCCCGAACGGAACCAGCACCTGGTCGAACAGAGTGTAAACGCCCCAATTCCCCCGCTTGGTTCCCGGAGGTTGGGCACGACCGACGCTGTCGTAATCGGTGAACTCGCTGTTGTCATACCAAAACCCCGCCTTGTAATTGCCCAACCGCCGCGAGTCGCCGGGCAGGCCGTTGAGTTGATAGCCGGCCTCGCCGATCACAAACACGGGGCCATTCATGGACATGTCCGCGCCGTTGTGGTCAATGTCACGGAGGGATGGATCGCCGTTATAAACGCCACCCATGACGTAAGTGCGCCTGGTCGGCCTGGCTTTCAAAAGTGCGCCCCAAGTGGCATTCGGGTAGGCCGTCATGCCCGGTGAGTTGAAGAAGATCCCCACGGGATTGCCATCAAACCCGTTTTGCATGAACAAATAGTTGTATTGAGAAACGAGAAAATCGTCGCCCGTGGCAATGCGGCCAATTCGAAACTCGACCCGATCATCCAAGAGCTTCTGTAGGTAGGCGACATCAATGAGATGAAATGTCTGTCCGCCGTAAACTTGCTGGATGGTGAAAACATTGCCGACGCGGTTCGCCGAGAGGCTTTCTCCCGATCGTTGCGACATGGATACGAGAAATGAACCGCCTTCGAGACCGACGAGCTTTTCCAGATCGAATAATAAATCCAGACCAAGATTGTCGGCTTCGGAAACGCCCTGGCTCCTGCCACCGGTTGGATTACCGGCGATGTCAGTGACAAAGGTCAAAGTCGGAATGATTCCCTGAGCGTCCAGTTTTGGACGCAAACCATACCAATCACCGAACAGATGTTCACGCGGGAGGGCGAGTTGAAACGGACGAAGATTAACCGGGATCTGCGGACTGCCGCTGCTTGGGGCGCCAAAAAAGCCGATTGCAGTATTCGTGTTCATCCCCGCACCAGGGTTCATATTCGTCGCCGTTATGGACGATGCCGACGGCAAAGGCATCTCTTGGGCGCGGGCAGGTCCAATCAGCACCAGCACCAGCAGAACCATCGCGACGCCGGGAGAATTGGGTTTGCGCGGTGCTTCCCATAACCGGAAGCCGCCTTGGAAAGCATTGGCATTGTCGCCTGCCCGGCACCCGATTGGCAGCGTTTCCAGTTTGTGAACGTTGCCTCCGCCCAGAACCACTTCATCCGGTTCGAGCGCCGCGACCAGGCGTTGGACCACGTCGGTCACATACTGCCGCCATTCGTTTTGTCCATGCTGTTCCAGCCCTTGAATCCCGACGTAATCTTCAAACGTCGCCTGCTTGTAGGGAAGATGGCCCAGCTCCATGGGTTCCACGACACCATCCACGATCATGGTGGATCCAAGGCCGGTGCCCAATCCCAGGAAAAGCATCTTGCCACCCTGGTAACATCCCAGCGCCTGCATCGCGGCATCGTTCACAACCTTCACCGGCAATTTGAACGCGGCTTCAAAATTGAAGCCCACCCACCCCGCTCCAAGATGATAGGGTTCCGAGACGGGCCGCCCCCGGAGAACCGGTCCGGGATAGCCGATGGACACCGCATCATACTTCCAATCGCAGGCGAGCTGTTGCACTTGGGAGACCATCTTCGCAGGGGTCAAGGTCGGGCCGGACTCAAACTGCCGGGGCATATCCTGTCCAGCCGCCAGGATCTTGACATGAGTTCCGCCCACATCGACCACCAGGATGTTCATGCTGACGCCTCCAAGGGTGACGCCGCCTGCTTGAGCGTGTCGCTTTTGGACGCAATCACTCCCAGCAATTCGTTCCAGGACTTGACAAACGACCTGGCGCCTTCTTCCTGAAGTTGTGCCGCCAGCGCCTCCAGCTTGAGCCCCGCGTTTGCAAATTGCGCCAAAACCTTTTCGCAATCGCCGCCATCCGCCGCCAGAATGGAGCCCAGTTCGCCGTGGTCGGCGAGCGCTTTCAAAGTGGCTTCGGGCATGGTGTTCACCGTGAATGGAGCCGCGAGCGCCTTCACATAAAGGACGTCCGATGCTTGTGGATCCTTGGTTCCGGTGCTGGCCCAAAGGAGCCGTTGCGGCCGGGCCCCGAGGTTGAACGCCCGCTGCCAGCGCGGCGAACTCAAGAGCTGGCGATAGGCTTTGTAAGTGCGGCCGGCCACCGCGATGCCCAGTTGATTGTTCAAATTGGCCTGAACTTTGCCCGCAACCGCAGTGTCCCATCGGCTCACGAAAACCGACGCGACCGACGCGACGTCCGGCTTGAGTCCCGCCGCCAGGCGCCGTTCAATGCCGCGCATGAAGGCTTCCGCCGCCGCGAGATATTGCTCATGGGAAAACAGCAGCGTCACATTGACCGGGATGCCGGCAAAAATCGCCTCCTCAATGGCGGGCAACCCTTCCTTGGTTCCGGGGATTTTGATGAACACGTTCGGACGATCCGCCCGATGGCGCAGTTCCCGGGCCGCCGCCAGCGTGTTGGCGGCATCATGCGCCAGCAGCGGCGACACTTCCAGCGACACCCAGCCGTCCACGCCATTGGTCTGGTTGAAAATGGGGCGAAACAGATCGGCGGCCCGCGTAATGTCCTCAAGCGCGAGATCGAAAAACAGCTCCTCTCCGGACCTGCCTTGCATGAGTCTGCTGCGGATTGCGGCATCGTAGGAAGGACTGTTCTTGATGGCGTGGTCAAAGATGGTCGGATTCGAGGTGAGCCCGGTCACCGACAGTTCGTCGATATAGCGCTGGAGGGTTCCGCTGTTCAGCAGGTCGCGGGTGATGTTGTCGAGCCACAGGCTTTGGCCCACGTTATGGAGACGTTGAGTTGCTTTCATTTCATTCGTCATGGTTAACAGTTGGATTTTCGTCAGGTCACCGGACATGGTTTGGCGTTCCAAATTTCCTTTGCGTATTCCTTAATGGTGCGGTCGCTGGAAAATTTACCGGATGCGGCCACGTTCAAAATCGCCTTGCGCGCCCAGGCGTCTTGATCGGCATACAACCCGGCGAGTTTTTCATCCGCGCCGAGATAGGATTTCAAATCCGCCAGGTGCAGGTAATGATCGCCATGGGTCAGCAGCACATCGCGCAATTCGTTGAACACGCCCGGCTGGTTCCGGCTGAAATGATCGGAGAAAATCAAATCCAGCGCCGCGCGCGTTTCGGGTTCGTTTTCATAATGCCAGTGCGGGTCATACCATCCCCGGCTGTCGGCCACCTGCTGCGCCGTCAGGCCGAACATGAAAAAGTTTTCCTCGCCGGCTTCTTCCGCCATCTCGATGGTCGCGCCGTCGCGCGTGCCGAGGGTGAGCGCGCCGTTCAGCATGAACTTCATGTTGCTCGTGCCGCTGGCCTCGTAGCCCGCCGTTGAAATCTGGTTGGAAACATCGCTCGCCGGAATCAGCCGCTCCGCGAGCGTGACGCAGTATTCCGGCAGGAAAACCACCTTGATTTTTCCGCGCACCGCCGGATCGCCGTCAATCGTGCCCGCGAGGTTGTTGAGGAATTTGATGATGACTTTGGCGAGGTGATACGCGGGCGCGGCCTTGCCGGCGAAGAAAAAGGTTCGCTGCGTCACCTTCATATCCGGGTTGGCGCGGAGGCGGTTGTAGAGCACCACCACCCGGAGCGCATTGAGCAGTTGCCGTTTGTATTCGTGGATGCGTTTGACCTGGCAGTCGAAAATGGAATCCGGTGAAACGACCTGTCCCGTGCTGGACTTGAGCCAGTCGGTAAAACTAATTTTCGCGGCGCGCTTGGCCTTGAGAAACGCGGTGCGGAAATTTCTATCGTCCGCCAGCGGCTTGAGTTTTTGCAGCTGGTCGAGGTCGGTGATCCAACCGTCGCCGATGGCTTCGGTGATCACGCCGGTGAGCGACGGGTTCGCCAGCAGCAGCCAGCGGCGCGGCGTGATGCCGTTGGTCTTGTTGCTGAAGCGTTCGGGAAACATCTCGGCCAGATCCTTCACCGTCATCGCCCGCAACAAACCGGAATGGATCGCCGCCACGCCGTTCGTGCTGTGCGAGCCGACGATGGCCAGGTTCGCCATGCGGATTTTTCGACCGCCCGTTTCCTCGACCAGGCTGATGCGCTCCACGCGGCCTTCGTCTCCGGGAAATTTTTCCCGCACGTCGTTCAGCAATCGCCGGTTGATTTCGTAAATGATTTCCAACTGGCGCGGCAGGAGAATTTCAAACCAGGCCACCGGCCATTTCTCCAGCGCCTCCGGCAGCAGCGTGTGGTTGGTGTAGGCGAGCGTGCGTTTGGTGATGTCCCACGCGGTCTCCCAACCGAGTTTGGCTTCATCCAGCAAAATGCGCATCAGCTCCGGCACGGACATCGTCGGATGCGTGTCATTCAGTTGGATGGCGGCGCGCTCGGGCAGCCGGCTCCAGTCGGAATTCGTTTTGCGGAAACGGCGCACGAGATCGGCGAGCGAGCAGGCGACGAGAAAATATTCCTGCACAAAGCGCAGTCCCTGGCCGAGGCTGGTCGAGTCATCGGGATACAGCACGCGGGTGAGCGATTCGGCGGCGAGCGTTTCCGCGACCGCGCCGACAAAATCACCGTGGCTGAAAACCTGGAAGTCAAAATAATCCGGGGTCGTGGCCGACCAGAGCCGGAGCGTGTTGATGGTCTTGCCGCCAAAGCCGACGACGGGCCGGTCATGCGGAACACCGAACAATTTCGAGGGCCGCCCGCGGATGGCGCGCAGGCTGCCGCAGCGCACCTCGAAGGAACAGTTCAGATGCACCTCGACTTTTTCATGCGGCCGCGCGACTTCCCAGGGATCGGTCCGGCGCAGCCAGTTGTCCGGCTGTTCCTGCTGCCAGCCGTCCTGAATGGTCTGTTTGAAAATGCCGTATTCATAGCGCAAGCCGTAGCCCATCGCCGGAAGTTCCATCGTGGCCATGGAATCCAGAAAACAGGCCGCGAGCCGGCCGAGACCGCCGTTGCCCAGCCCGGCGTCCGGCTCCTGTTCCAGCAGTTCCAGCCAGTCCAGATGTTTTTCCGCCGCCGCATGTCTGCTGAGTTCGGCGAGCAGGAGATTGGTCAGATTGTTTGCCAGCGACCGGCCGATGAGAAATTCCATCGAGAGATAATAGATGCGCTTGGGATTCAGCCTGGCGTAAGTTTCTTCCGTGCGCAGCCAGCGTTGCGACAGGACATCGCGCACGGACCGCGCAAACGCCTCGAACCGTTCGCGCGGCCAGGCGGCGTCCAGCCCGACGACATTATCGAAAACGAGATGCCGCTCGTAGAAGGCATTGTGGGTGCCGGTAAACGGGATCGGGCCGCAACCATATTGCTCCACAAGTCTGGCAATGGCTTCAGGTTGGGGTTTCAATTCACCCGGCGGATTCGTCGTGATGGTCGAGGCAGGTTTTAATTTGGGGCCGCTCATAATATTTGGTTTGGTTTGGTGGTAACAATTAACCGGTCAGATGATGAGAATCGTTCCACAGCCGGATCGCCGGCTGTGACGATGCATTTTCATAGCTCACGGCGCTCAAGCTGGTCGTGTCCAACAGGAGAAATTGTCCAGCGGCAGGTGCCAATCCCAGCCAGCGCGCGGCGAATACCCGCAGGAAATGGGCGCTTGAAAAAACCAGCACGTCGCCTGGCACGGCGCGGACCTCGCGGATCACCCGGTCAGCCCGCGCACCGATTTGATCCACGGATTCTCCGTTGGGACAGCCGTCGCGGAACACCTGCCAGCCGGGATGTTTCGCGTGAATTTCGGCGGTGCGAAGCCCTTCATAATCACCGTAATTCCATTCGACCAAATCGGGTTCAATCCGGGCGACGTTCCAAAAGCCGGCCAGCTCACAAGTCCTGGTGGCGCGTTGCAGCGGACTGGTGAACACCCTGGCAAAGGCCAGACCTTTCAGCCGTTCACCGAGGCGGCGGGCGTTGCTCTCGCCGTGTTCGGTCAAAGGCAGATTGGTCAGCCCCGTGTGCTGCCCGGAAAGGCTCCACGCGGTTTCGCCATGACGGGCGAGATAGATGGTTGGAAAAAGTTCGCTCATGGGATTCGTATCAACCTGGCCAGGTCCATTGATCGAGTTCGGGCTTGTCGATGCCGTGTTCGTAGGCATAGTTCTGGCAATCAATCTGCAGGTCACGCAGCTTGTCCTTGACGTGAGCGCCGACCGCATGCAGGGCGGGCACGCGGTCAATCGCGTCCATGGCCAGGCTGAAACGGTCAATCTGGTTCCGGATGGCCAGGTCGAGCGGCGTGTTGATGTTGCCCTTCTCCTTGTAGCCGCGCACATGGATGTTCTTATGATTGGTGCGCCGGTAGGTCAGCCGATGGATCATCCAGGGATAGCTGTGAAAGTTAAAGATCACCGGCTTGTCCGTCGTGAACAGGCTGTCAAATTCGTGGTCGTGAAGTCCGTGTGGATGTTCGGTCGAAGGCGTGAGCTTGAAAAGGTCAACCACGTTGACGAACCGGATTTTCAGGCTGGGAAAATGCTCGCGCAACAGGATGATGGCCGCCAATGCCTCCTTGGTGGGAATGTCGCCGGCGGAAGCCATGACCAGGTCCGGCTCCGTTCCTTTGTCGTTGCTCGCCTGCGGCCAGATGCCGATCCCTTTGGCGCAATGCGCGACCGCCTGGTCCATGGTCAAATACTGGAGATGTTTTTGTTTGTCAGAAACAATCACGTTGACGTAGTTGGTGCTCCTCAGGCAATGATCCGCCACGCTGAGCAATGAGTTCACATCCGGCGGCAGGTAGATGCGGCAGACATCCGGACTTTTGTTGAGGACCACGTCCAGGAAGCCGGGGTCTTGATGCGTAAAGCCGTTGTGATCCTGCCGCCAAACCGTCGAGGTGATGAGCAGGTTCAACGAGGAAACCGGCGCGCGCCAGGGAACTCCCCGGCAACTCTCCAGCCACTTCGCGTGCTGATTGAACATGGAATCAATGACGTGGACGAAGGCTTCGTAAGTGGAGAAAAATCCGTGGCGGCCAGTGAGCAGATAACCTTCCAGCCAGCCTTCGAGCGTGTGCTCCGAAAGCATCTCCAACACGCGTCCGTCCGGCGACAATTCGCCGCCGTCCGCGTCCTCCGGCAGGTAATCGGCCAGCCACAATTTTTTGCTGGCCGAGTAGATGTCATCGAGCTTGTTTGAAGTGGTTTCGTCCGGGCCGAAAACGCGGAAGTTCTCCATGTTCTGGCGCATGATGTCGCGCAGAAACCGCCCCAGCGGCCGCGTGTTTTCGGCCGAGGCCTGGCCGGACTTTTCCACTTTGAACGCGTAGTCGCGAAAATCTGGCAGGCGCAATGGCTTGCGCAGCACACCGCCATTCGCGTGCGGATTGGCGCTCATGCGCCGTGTGCCTTTCGGAGCCAGCGCCTTGAGTTCCGGGAGCAATTTCCCCGTTTCATCGAAGAGTTCTTCCGGCTTGTAACTCCGCAGCCAGGCTTCCAACTGTTTCAAGTGGGCCGGGTTTTCCTGCACGCCGGCCAGCGGCACTTGATGGGCACGCCAGAAGCCTTCGACTTTGTGTCCGTCCACTTCCTTCGGACCGGTCCAACCCTTGGGGCTGCGCAACACAATCATCGGCCACCGCGCGCGGGTCGCCTTGCCGCTCGCGCGTGCCTCCTGCTGGATACGCCGGATTTCCAGAACACAGTCCTCCAGCGTCACCGCCATTTTTTGGTGCATGATTTCCGGATCGCTGCCCTCCACAAAGTGGGGCGTCCAGCCGTAGCCTGCCAACAGACTTTCCAACTCCTCGTGCGGAATGCGCGCAAGCAAGGTGGGATTGTTGATTTTATAGCCGTTCAGATGCAGGATGGGCAGAACCGCGCCGTCACGGATCGGATTCAAAAATTTGTTGGAATGCCAGGCGGTCGCCAACGGCCCGGTTTCCGCTTCGCCATCGCCGACCACGACGGCCACCAGCAAGTTGGGATGGTCGAACGCCGCGCCGAACGCATGCGAGATGCTGTAACCCAGTTCGCCGCCTTCGTGAATCGAGCCGGGCGTTTCGGGCGTGCAGTGACTGCCAATGCCGCCGGGAAAAGAAAAATCCTTGAAGAACTCGCGCATGCCTTCCGCGTCTTCGCCCTTGTTCGGATAGACTTCCGAGTAAGTGCCTTCCAGGTAGCCCGGAGCCAGAACACCCGGCGCCCCGTGGCCCGGTCCCGCCAGAAAGATCGTGTCGAGGTCATACTTGTTGATCAGGCGGTTGAGATGGATATAGATGAAACTCAAGCCGGGACTCGAACCCCAGTGCCCCAGCAAACGCTTTTTCACATGCTCCTTTTTCAACGGCTCGCGCAGCAGTGGATTTGATCGCAGGTAAATCATGCCCGCCGCCAGATATTTGCACGCCCGCCAATAGGCGTCGGTTTTGCGCAGTTCGTCCGGCGACAATCGCTCAACGGCGCGCTGGACTGGAGCCTTGGTTGTCCTTTTGCTTTTTAACTCGATCGCATTCGACGCAGGTTTCATGGGATTTCCTTTGTTTATGTCTCCAGTTGAAAACCGGAAACGGCATAATGGTTTTTTACTTATCTTGGTTGTAGCTCCCGGAAATCCATGGGTACGGTTGCTTTGGTGGATTCGTCCCCGGCCTCAATCAAACTCCGCGTCTCGCGCACGATGGTCAAATCCTCGCGCGTCGAAATGACAAAGACACGGGAATCGGATTCCCGCGAAGCCACGTCACAATCCGGTTTCCGGAGGGCATTGGCGGCAAGATCCAGCTCAATCCCCAAATGGGTGAGGTTCGCGCAAACGCGTTTGCGGATTTCACACGAGTGCTCGCCCACGCCGGCGGTGAAGACCAGGGCGTCCACCCCGCCGAGCGATGCCGACATGGCCGCGATGGTTTGCCGCAGCCGGTGGACATAAACCTCCAGCGCCAGGCGAGCTTCCGGCTGGTCCCGGCTCGCGGCGATGATTTGCCGCATGTCGGAAGTGAACCCGGACAACCCCAGCAAGCCCGATTCCTGGTTGAGCGCGTTGTCGAGTTCCTGCACGCTCACGCCTTTGTGCCGCAGCACATAAAGAATCATGCCGGGATCAACACTGCCGCTCCGCGTGCCCATCACCAGTCCTTCCAGCGGCGTGAAACCCATCGAAGTGTCAATGCAGGTTCCATTTCGGACAGCCGACACCGACGCGCCATTGCCAAGGTGGGCAATGATCAATTTGGAATTCGACTGCCCCAACATTTCGGCGGCGCGAGTGGCGCAATAGGCATGGCTCAAGCCGTGAAAACCATAACGACGCAAGCCCCACTTGCGGGTCCAGGCCTGCGGCACCGCATAGGTCCGGGCGGCTTCGGGCAGCGTGGCGTGGAACGCCGTGTCGAAAACCGCCACCTGGAGAATTCCCGGCAGAACCTGGTTCACGGCCCGGATGCCATCGAGGCTGGCCGGATTGTGCAGCGGCGCCAGTTCCGCCAAATCTTCAATCGTCCGCTCCACCTTTGGCGTGACCCTGACCGCCGTGGTGTAATGTTCCCCGCCATGGACGATGCGATGGCCGACGGCTTGCAGGTCGGACAGATTTTTCAGCGGCGCCTGCGGGCCGGATTGCAGGTCATCCAGAATTCTGGCCAAAGCATCCTTGTGTTCCAGCAAGTCCAGATCTTCCCGCACCTCGGGTTGCCCATGGCATTGGAAAATCAAGCGTGTCGGCGTGGTCGTCCAATCAATGCTGCCCTCGGCCAGCAACACCTCGTCTTTCGCCTCGAACAGGCTGAATTTGAGGCTGCTGGAACCGGAGTTGCAGACGAGAATTTTCATGTTGGAGAAACCACGTTAGGGTTTTGATCCGACCAATGCCGGTTGCGTTCATTGTTCTCGTGACAGTGGAGCCTGTAAACGATGCGAGCCTGGGCCTCGCTCGCGCCACATATTTCCATGTATAGCTTGATGAACGACAGTTCTTCCCCCTCCCACCTGGCGAGATCGCTGCTTCCAATGGCAGGCGGCTGGGGAATCTGGCCAACGCCATTTTGCTTGGTGCTCATGTCCTGGATATTCCCTCTTGAGGCAGGCGGGTTCGTTTGCGCGGCAGAAAGGCGCGCGCACGATTGTGTTCCCCATTGCCATCGCTAATTCCGCCTCGACGGCCGCGCCAGATGCCGGCGCGCTGGCCTTCAATCAGAACATACGACATTGAACTGACTCGGAACATTTGCATGGCTGGACATCGCCTGGGTTACGAATTTTTTGACGCATAGATTGCCATGATGTCGCCGAGAAGTTTGAGCGCGTCCGGCTTCTTCCGTTGAAACGAGTTTCGGCCGATGATGGAACCAAACCCGCCGCCGGCGTGGATGGCCCGGATTTCCTCCAACAAAGTTTCCGTGGCGTCCGCCGGGCCGCCCGAGAAGATCAAAATCCGCCGTCCGCCAAAGCAGCACTGCACGACGTGGCGGACGCGCTCGGTCAAGGTGCCGACGGGAATTTTTTCCTGCTCATAGACCTTGCGCGCCGCGTCCTGCTCGATGTGGGCGCTGGGCAGTTTGACCTTGATGATGTGCGCGCCGAGTTCCGCCGCGATGTGCGCCGCGTAACCGCATACGTCAATGCCCGTTTCGCCTTCCTTGCTCAAGCTCGAGCCGCGGGGATAGGACCAGATGATGACCGCGAGGCCCGCCCGTTTCGCCTCCTCGGCATACGCCCGAATCTGGCCATACATCTCCAGACGATGCGTGGAGGCGGGATAAATGGTGAAGCCGATGCCGACGCAACCGAGCCGCAACGCATCCTGCACGCTTCCGGTCAGGGCCTGATGCGGATCCTTTTCATCGTTCAGAACGTCATGGTCGTTGACCTTCAGGATCAAGGGAATTTGTCCCGCGAAATCGCGCGCGCCCGCCTCCAAAAATCCCAGCGGCGCCGCATAAGCGTTGCAGCCGGATTCAATCGCCAGTTCGAAATGATAAAGCGGATTGTAAGCCGGCGGATTGGGGCCGAAGCTTCGCGCCGGCCCGTGCTCGAATCCCTGGTCCACCGGCAGGATCACCAGTTTGCCGGTGCCGGCGAGCCGGCCATGATTCAACAGGCGCGCGAGGTTGGTCAGCGTGCCCGGATTGTCAGCGCCATACCAACCCAGGATCTCTTTCACCCGGGCGGAACCGGCGTCGAATTTTGCGGCGGAAATTCCCGCCGACTTTTCTTTATTGGTTGCAGGCATAGCTTCTTCCTTTCGGTTTTGATTGGTTGAGGTCTTTCAGGTTGAAGCGTCGGCTTCATTGTCGGCAGTTTGTTTTATGGAGCGCCCCCGCCATTTAGTTTTCCATCGCCTTCACGCCGTCCGGGGCGCGGTCATAAACGACACATTCATGCCGGTGCTTCATGAGCCGGCGAACCATGTTCGCGCCCATCCGGCCCAGCCCGATCATTCCGAGTCGCATGTCTATTGGTTCCTTTGATTCATGGCGGTTCCACGGGTCATGCCATGGTTGCTTCGCACGGGAGCTCGCACAGGCCTCAAGCCGCAGTTGCTAAACTTGCCTGGCAAACTAATTCACTCACCAGCCTGCGACCATTGAGCCTTGGACGGGTTCTGGCCTGCCTAAAAAGGACAGGTGCCGGATGCAACTAGAGAACGAGCAGCCAGTCTCTCTTCCGGGAGAGACCTGTGTCGGAGGGAAGGGGGACTGAATCCCACCAAGAAAGCTTCCAAGGCAATTTGATCCCGTCGCCGGCTGCAACTGCCGTCCGGTTTGGAAACGTGGAACCTCTTTAATCCGTAACCCTGCAGTAGGAATTCAACGCAAAGGCGCCAAGCGGCAAAGACGCAAAGTGGATACCGCGAAACCCGCAGACGGGCCTACGGCAGTTTGCGCTCACGAAATAGTGACTCTCATGACTGGCCGTTTCTGGGTTCTAAACTCTCGCGCCTTTGCGCCTTTGGGTCTTTGCGTTGAAAGTTGTCCGCATAGATACGGTTAATTCAGGACTAAAGCGGAACGCAACATCGGCACCGATGGACCGGTCGTGGAGGTGGTTGCCCGAAAGATACGATCCCCCAGGCCCGATTCATTTCACCTGCCAGAGTTCGCCCAAGAAATCCTGTTCCAGCCGCCCGTGGGCTTCAGGAAAAATATTCGGTGTTCAAGCCGTCTTGAATGCCGCCAGATGGATCGGTCCGGCTGAAAGCCAGGCGGCAAAGACGGCGCACCATGCGGCTCGCGCAAAAAACCAGGACTGAATCGAACAGCGGGCAATTTGCTTTGCAGCAGATTTCAGGATGCCCCTAAAGAGGTATTGCAGGATTTTCGGATGAGCGTAGAATTTATTCTGCCTTATGGCGAAGACGCTTTCCAGCTTGGAACCGAACCAACTCGTGGGAAAACGACCGGCGGCCAGGAAATCGCTGATCCGGATCGTAGTGGCGGATGATCATCCCATCGTGCGGGAGGGCATCGTTGCGAATTTGAAGCCGCAACGGGACATGAAGGTCGTGGCCGAGGGGAACGACGGCGTTGAGGCGCTGGCACTCATCAAGAAATACTCGCCCGATGTCGTGCTGTTGGATCTGCGGATGCCACGCATGGACGGTCTGGAGGTGGTGGCAGAAGTCAACGCGCTGCATCTTCCCACCAAGGTGATCGTGATGACCACCTTCGAGAATCAGGAGGACATTCAACGGGCCATAAAAACGGGGGCACGGGCCTACTTGCTCAAAGATTGCTCGCGGGACATTTTGGTTGAAGCCATCCGGCGCGTTTATCTCGGCGAGGTTTTTCTGCTGCCCCAAATCGCCCAAAAACTTGTGGATCGGCTGCAAGAACCTCAATTGAGCCCAAGAGAGTTGGAGGTCATGAAAGCCATCGCCGCCGGCAAGAGCAACAAGGAAATTGGGGTTCAACTTTTCATCTCGGAAGGCACGGTCAAAACCCATGTGGCAAGCCTGCTTGGCAAACTCGGTGTCACCGGCAGAACTTTGGCTGTCAGGGAGGCGGTGCATCGTGGCCTGGTCCAACTGGGCTGATCTTGCTTGAGCCTCATCGCAAGAGGATTTCATCCGCGTCACGCCCCGGCAACGCCTGAACGAGGCCGTGGCGATATTGGCAGTGGCGGCTTCAACGCCCCGACCGTTGAGGCCAGTGACTGGTGACTCTTAAGACTGCATCCGAGCCGCCGGTTTCGGTTCCCCCCACCCGCATTGCGGCCGGCGACTCGAATGCTATCGTCAAGATGGTTGCGGTCAGTGGTTCGCAGCTGTGGACTGATTTCAATAACTCATCCTGTCAAGTTTCACCTTTCCCCGGAAAATCCAGTAGATGCTCACCGTGTAGGCAATGATCACCGGCACGCCGATGCAGGCGATGACGAGCATGATGCCGAGCGTTTTCGGCGATGACGCGGCGTTGTAAATCGTCAGGCTGTTTTCGGGATTCGACAGGCTGTAAACCATGTTCGGGAAAATGTTCAGCGCGAACAGCGCCATCAACGTGATGATGGCGGCGCACGACGAAAGGAAGGCCTTGCCGTCTTTGCCGTGATGAAATTCGCGCGGAATGTTGGCGATGGCGAGCATGTTCACCAGCGCCACGGTGAAGAGCCACGGATTTTCCCGCACGCGCGCCGCCATGTGCGGCACGAACAGCAGCGTCGCCATGGTCAGCGTCACGGCACAGATCACAAAGAAAATGATGCCGCGCTTCGCCCAGCCACGCAGTTTGTCGTGCAATTCCCCTTCGGTCTTCATCACGCCGTAAATCGCGCCGTGCATCATGAACAACGCCACGGTCGTCACGCCGACCAGCAGCGGATACGGCGTCAGCAGGCCGGGGAAGGTGCCGGCGAATTCGCCCTGTTCGTCCACCGGCACGCCCCACGCGATGTTGCCGAGCGTCACGCCGATGAGCAATGCCGCCAACACACTGCCCGCCGCAAAGCTCACGTCCCACAGCTGCCGCCACCAGCGTTCGGGCCGCTTGCTGCGGAATTCAATCGCCACCGCCCGAAAAATCAGCGACGCCAGCAACAGCATCAGCGCCAGGTAAAACCCGGAGAAGACGGTGGCATACACGTTGGGAAACGCGGCGAACAGCGCGCCGCCGCCGGTAACGAGCCAGACTTCGTTGCCGTCCCAGACCGGCCCGATGGAATTGAGCATGATGCGGCGTTCTTCGTCTTTGTTGGTGAACAGGTGCAGCGCGCCGATGCCGAGATCGAAGCCGTCGAGCATGGCATAACCGGTGAACAGCACGCCGACGAGGATGAACCAGATGGTGTTTAGATCAAGGTGCATAATTGGAAACCACGAATGAACACGAATTACGGAGCGCACGTTGTCCCAACGCGCAGCAGGTGGATTGCAACCATGACGCACGAACTTCCCAGCCTTGCGGTGCCAGCGACGTGCTGCGAGTTGGGACAACTCGCGCTCCACAAAAACCTTCGTGTCTATTCATGTTATGTGTGATGGGTCAGTTGATCCGGCAGGGCGAGTTTGCCGGACGGATGCAAATCATCCTCGTGCGGCCCATGCTGGATTTTGTCGTTGAGCAGGTAGATGAAAACGGCGAACAGCAGAAAATAGATGAACGTGAACAGGATCAGCGACGCGAGAACGACGTGCGCCTTCACCACGGCGGAAAGTCCTTCAGGCGTTTTCATCACGTCATAAACCAGCCACGGCTGGCGTCCGACTTCGGCCGCGAACCAGCCCAGTTGATTCGCCAGCTGTGGCAGCAGCACCGAGCAAACCAGAATCCACAACAGCCAGCGGCGTCCGGGCAGCGAACCGTGGCGGAAATACAAGAATCCCAGCGCGGCAATCGCAATCATGGCGCAGCCGATGCCCACCATCCCGTGGAAAAACAGGAAGCACGCCGGCACCGGCGGACGATCCTCCGGCTGAAACGCATCCAGGCCGGTGACTGGCGCGTGAAAATCGTTGTGCGCCATGAAACTCAAGGCGAAGGGTATTTTAAGGCCATGGGTCTTTTGATTCTTTTCATCCACCCAGCCGATCACATTGAGAGGCGCGTTGGAGGTGGTTTCATAAAGCCCCTCAAACGCCGCAAGTTTGGCCGGCTGATTTTTGGCGACGCCCTGCCCGCTGAGGTGGCCGGTGGCCCCCTGCAACAGCGACGCGCCCAACGCCACAGCCAGACCGAACTTCAGCGATTTGCGGGCGAACTCCACATGGATGTCCTTGAGCAGATACCAGGCACTCACGCTCACGACGAGAAACGCGCCTGCACACCACGCCCCGCAAACCGTGTGGGACAGGCGTTCGAGCATCGAGGGATTGAACACCACCTGCCAGAAGTCCGTGACTTCCGCACGCGCGTGCATACCTTCGCCGACGATGTGGTAACCGGCGGGCGTCTGCATCCAGGAATTCGCCACCACGATCCAGACCGCGCTGAAATGCGCGCCAAGACAAACCATGCAGGTCGAGAAAAAGTGCAACTTGCGCCCGACTTTGTCCCAGCCGAACAGCAACAGCGCAAGAAAGCCGGATTCGAGAAAGAACGCAAAAATCCCCTCCGCCGCCAGCGCGCTGCCGAACACGTCGCCGACGAAGCGCGAATAGGTCGCCCAATTGGTGCCGAATTCAAATTCCATCACAATACCCGTCGCCACGCCAATGGCGAACGTCAAGGCAAACACGCGCGTCCAGAACCGCGCCATCTGGTGGTAGAGATCATTGCCGGTGCGCAACCAGGCGCCTTCCATCAGCACGAGCATCAGCCCCAGCCCGATGCTCAACGGCGGATAGATGTAGTGAAACGAGATCGTCGCGCCGAACTGGATTCGGGATAAGGTTAAAACGTCCATAGACGGCAATCTGTGTGCATGGTTAATCGTCCTTGTTGTGGGGCTGCAGCGGGTGCGTCATCGCCTCCGGCCGCACCCGGTTGCTCTGTTTATTTCCCCCAATTCCCAGGAGTTCCGGATCGTTCTGTGATCTGCCTATCATGGGGATACCTTAACAGCGACTGGCGGCGTTCGACTATTGAGCCTTGGGCAGATTTAAATTGCCCCAAAAGAGCCAGTGCCGAACTCACCAGCTGGACGAAGGCAAAGACTCTCTTTGGATGGATGATTATGGCGCATCTTGGTGGACGAAAAAATTGTTCGCCTTTACCGCTTGATTTCGCCGCCGGCTTTGTCCTTGTGGTCGGTCGGCTGAGAGTCCCCAAAAATTGCATCCATGATGAGTCTCCAGGTATGGCGAAAGACTTTGATGAGGTGCGCCATCCTTGATCCGGGCACTGTGACCACGGATCCAACTTCCTCATCGACTTGATCCGCCCGCTCCGACCATGTCCTGATGATGCCGACGATGCGGTCCAGCTCGTCCAGTGGCTCATCGACGTGGACGGTGACAGAGCTGAGGTTCTGAATCATGGTCCTCGAGTCTTGAACCAATCCTTTGAGTTCAGTTCTGCCAGTTGCTGGCTGAAACCGATGGCACGCCGGTAAAGCAGGATGGAGAGCGGAATCAGCCACCCTCTCCCCCATCGGGGGAAGAGGGCAGGGTGAGGGGGCGTTTGGATATTCCACCGTTTCTTATTGGGAATTGGTATGATTCAATTATTCGACCAACGGGTTCCCGCGTTCAAAACCGCGAACCGTTCAAGAATCTGGTGCAGCAATTCGGCCTGCTCGTCGCTGTCTGGCGTGAGAACTGGAATGAGTTTTTCAATCTCCCGAAGTTCCGCCGGCTGCGCGTAGGCAATTTGGTGGAAACATTGTTCCACCGCGTCCACAGGGTATTCCGATGTCATTTTGTTCCCGTAGTTCTCATTCGTTGTCTTGTGATTCAAAATTTGTGAGAATGACAACAACGAGGGCCAGAACCAGGAGGGAGATCAGAATATCCGGCATCGGCTGTTTCCAGGCAGTGGTTGAATGATCCGGCATCGGCCCGGTCGCGCTCTGGACGGACTTGGGGTCACATGCTTCACCAGCAAAGGAAAGCAAATGGACTCAAATTCCTTCACGCGCAGGACCAAGCGCTGCGGTTCGCCCGTGTCATGATCTGTGCTTTCGACCTTCACTTGTCACCTCCAATCGGCACGAGTGGAACCTGGGCGGCGAGTTGCAGGTGAGCCAGCAAGTCAAGACGGGTTTCCACCTGGGCAAAGCGGAGCGCCTTGGCCGCCGGCAGGATCTTGCTGAATTTCTCAAGGTAGGCTGTCCGCGTGTCCACCTGCTTCTTCTGCAGGCCGGTGTATTCCTTCAGCCACTCTTTGGCGCGGTCTTCGGGAACGTTGGGATAAACCTTGGCATAATCAAGCACCAGCTTCGTTAAATCGTCGCTGATTTTTTCCATTGCGTGCCGATACTCATGGTAGAGCGGCCAAAAGTCCTTGTCTTCCGCTTCCGTGAGATTCATGGTCGAGACCACGACGGCCTGACGGTTGGCTTGGACCACGTTGCGGGCGACGTCAATCAAGTCTTGATCCGTTTGTGCGGGCGCCTGGCCAATGGATGCGGCCAGCATGGCGCCAGTGATTGCGAGGAGAGCGGCCGTCCGCGTGAATTTTGTATTTTTAATTTTCATAGTGGTTTCAAGTATTGTTTTTGTCTTAATAACGATCAAAACTTTACAGGGAAGGGGAGTTGTCAGCTATTAGCCATGCGCCGGATTTTCTAATCCCTCTTTCGAGCGAGGCCTTGTCCTGATGAAATCGCGCGGCGAATCCCGTTCCAGTGGAATGCCCAGTTGACGGGATAATGCCGGATGACTGCCCGCGTCATTCCGCCAAGGTGGGCGAGTATCTGCCGCGAGGCGCTTAAGCTCGGATATCCTGTGCCCAGCCGCTTACAACCGGAGGGCAATGCCGTGTAAATTGTATTCATATGTCCTTTTTTATTTCCAATGGCAAAGAAGCCACCGGTGCGGCTGGAGCCGCTGCCGCTTCCGGTGGTGAGGGGTGATGTATCCGTGGTTCAGCAGGATTTGGCCCCGAAGGTGAAACTGATGCTGGATTTACGGCGGCTATCATTTTAGATCCAGTTGGTCGCGTTACAGGATTGAAAGCGGACTGGTTGGAGATTGGTTCAGCGGTGCGTGATCTGCGAGGGAGTCTTCGTTCGACGACAAGACGCTTTTCACGGTGGCCAGGAATTTCAGCCTGCTAAATGGTTTGGGGATGACCGCGGTGATTTGGAGTTGCGGATAGTCCCACGCGCGGTCCACGGGGAAAGCGCTGGAAGCAACGATGACTGGCAGGCTCATGCCCGCCTGGCGAATCCGCTCGATGAGATTTATCCCCGTGAGACGCGGCATTTCGTTGTCGGTGACAAGTAAATCATAGGGGTCTTGACGTAGCGCCATCCAGGCTTGTTCGCCGTCCGCGGCAGCATTCACGGCATAACCCTCGTCCGCCAGAACATTGGATATGATTTGGCGGATAATATCATCATCTTCGGCGATGAGAATTCGCCGTGCGTGATTAAATGCGGACGGCTTTGAAGAGTCTTTGAAGCCTGGACCATCAAGCCGCAAGCCAGGTATGAATCCGGTGCCCATCCGCTTACAGCCGCAGGACAATTTAGTGTAAATTCCATTCATAGGGAAGCTATACCGCACCGCGCGCTTGCGTGCCATTGAACCTGCGACAGGCTTTATACTCCTCCTTTTGGACGAGGACACGATGTGCCTCAATCTCCCGGCTTCGGTTGGTTCAAACGTATTGCCGGACGTCTTCCTTGGGAAAGCGCACTTTGCTTTGGGCAGCGTGGCATAGTTATCGGCTCCAGCCCGATAATAGGCCGTTGAGTTGCGGCATGGTCCGGGCTCAATGGGTTTTGGCGCGTGGCCAGAATATGACCGTCAGCGTCATCACTCCTTGGGCCGGGTGAACCGTCACCCCGCCAATATCCGCCGAACCGGAAGGGCCGGACATCAACAGGCTGTAGGCTTGATCTTGAAAATGGGGATGACGGTAGGCATCGTGGATGTCCTCAACGATCTCGGCGGGATCGAGCAGGATGACAATGTCATGCGCCAGAAAGCCGATGGTATTGACGCCAAACTCTTCTTCTGAAAGCAGCACCGAACCGGTTTCGGCGACGCCTAGCGGGGAACGCACAATGGTAACGTCAATACAACTGGCGTCGGCCCACCGGGCGAAATCTTTGGGCTTTTTGTTGCCAGCGTATTCTGGAACCGCCGAGCAGATTGTCCTGGCGGCCGGGAATTTCTTCTTCAGGAACTGTCCGAAATCAGCGGGCGGCTCCGTCACCACTTCGCCGTAGAGTTCTTTCAGCGCCGCGATGAACTTTTTTTTGAGATCCGCCGGTGGTTTGGAATGAAAATTCGGAATGGCCGGCAGTTCGCGGAAGGCGGGCCGGTTCCGGCGCACTTTTTGCAGGATGGTGTCTCGAGTGTTCATGGTTTATGGGAGTCCCGGGTTTGTTTGCGATTCTGCTTATACCAGGAATGGAAGGTTTCCTTCCCCGGTTGCGGGTTGTCCCGATGACGCCCCCAGGCGTTCAGTTGATTGTAGAGTGCAAAGTGCGGCAGAACCTTCAAGCTGGCTGCCGTGGCTGCTGTGGCCAGGCGATAAACTTCCGGATGGCTCAATACTTTCCCCGCCATGATCATGGCAGCCTTTTTAACCAGATTAATTTGATGCTTCTCTTCCATCACTTCCCGCCAGGCATAGATCTGCTCGTGAATGTTGATTTTCACCGGGCAGACATTCGTGCAACTCCCATTCAAGGTTGAAGCATACGGAAGTTCACTGAAACGGCGGCTGTCGAAGGTCGGCATCAGAATGATTCCGATGGGGCCCATGTAGGTGGAGCCATAGCTAAGCCCGCCACTGCGACGATAAACCGGGCAGGTGTTCATGCAGGCGGCACAGCGGATGCACTTGAGCGATGGCCAGAACTTTTCCATTCCCAGCCGGTCAGAACGGCCATTATCCACCAGAATGATGTGCATTTCCCCATTTTGCCGTGGCGCCCGGAAGTGCGAAGTGTATTGGGTGATGGAATTGCCCGTGGCGCTGCGCGTCAGCAAGCGGATAAACACGGCAAGATCCTCAGTCTTGGGAATGATTTTTTCAATCCCCGTTGAACAAATCCGCAGTTCCGGCACGTTGCCGGAAAGGTCGGCATTGCCTTCGTTGGTCACCGTAACAATGGCCCCCGTTTCCGCCACGGCGAAATTACAACCGGTCATTCCTGCCCTGGCTCTTTCGATCAAAGGACGCGTATTTTCACGCATGACCTGGGCCAGATAGACGGGATCGGCTTTTTTTTCGTCTGAGCCATAAGCCTTGGCAAAGACCCGGGCAATATCTTCCTCGGTCTTGTGCCAGGCCGGTCCCACAATATGACTGGGCGGTTGATCGTCGAGTTGCTGGATGCGTTCGCCCAGATCCGTCTCGGAAACCAGAATGCCGCGTTCCTCAAGAAATTTTCGGGTGTCACATTCCTCCGTCAGCATGGATTTGGATTTGATCAGCTCGTTCAGATTCCGCTCACTCAAGAGCTGATACACGATCTGGTTGTGCTCATGGACGTCGCGTGCCCAGTGGACGGTGACGCCATTGGCCTGGGCGCGGCTCTCGAACATTTCAAGATAATGCGCCAGGTTGGAGAGGGTATGTTCCTTGATCTGCGAGGCCAGATCACGCAACTGCTCCCATTCAGGCACGCGACTGGCCGCCTCGTCGCGCCGGACCCGCAGCATCCAAAGCAACTTGTCCAAATGCTCCTCGTGAGTCTGGTCCTCGATAAACTCAGCCGCGTTTTCCGCCTGGTCCACGATTTTCATTGGGTGACTCCGTTCAAAATTTGTGCGATGTGGAGGATCTTCAGGTTTTTGCCCAAACGACTTGAACAGCCTTGCAGATGCATGAGACATGACATGTCGGAGGAGACGAGATACTCGGCGCCGGCTTTGGTCATGAACCCGATTTTATCGTAGCCCATCTTGGCCGATACCGCCTCCTCCGTCACCGCGAACGAACCGCCAAAACCGCAGCATTCGTCAGGCCTTTCGAATTCAACAAACTCGATTCCTGGAACCCGTTCCAGCAGTTGTTTCGGCTTGGAGAACTTGGGATCATGCACGCGTTCGCTCATCGAAGCCATGCCGATGCCGCGGATGGCGGAACAACTCGTATGCAAGGCAACTTTGTGTTTAAACTCCGTTCCGGGGAACTCGCGCACCTTCAGAATGTCGTGGAGGAATTCCACCAGATCATAAACGCTGGCGGAGACCTTCCGGCGCTCCGGCGAGTCGGGTGCGGCGGTGAATTTGTCGCGGATATGATGCGTGCAACTGCCGGAGGGGGTCACAATGCAATCGAAGCCGGAAAAGTTTTTGATGAACAGCTCCTCGGTGGCCCGCGCCTCCTCGTAACACCCGCTATTCGCCATGGGCTGGCCGCAGCAGGTTTGATCGGCGGGGTAAACCACATCCACTTTTAGCTTCTCCAGAAGTTCGAGCGTGGCAATCCCGACTTCCGGATAGAAGAGGTCCATGTAACAAGGAATCATCAAGGCAACCTGCATAACTGGTTTATTTGAGAATGACTGTTTTTAAAATCATGCTGGAAAGTCTAATGTTCGAATGAGTTTAAAACCATGGCCCTTGAGCCGGATTTGCCGTTCTCTCTTTCGGACGAGTCAACCTTTGAAAGGCGGGTCAGTTCTGAGAGTGGAAAGACTTCGGCTGCGCTGGCCCGCCGGTTTCTGCGCGGCGCAAATCTGCCGATACCGCAGCCAGAATTTCGGCCAGCGCCTGGTTCCAGCCATCCATCAACGCGGCGGCAGTTGGCGCGTCCAATGGAAGGCGGCGCGAATAGTCTCGTTGAAGAATCACTCTTCCCGGAACACCGTTCGGCGCGTCGAAGAAAACAAACTGCATCGTCAACACTGCCGCCGGATGTTCCGGCTGGCGAAAGTCGCCGAAGAGCCGGCTCACGCTGATCTCCACCAACGTATCCGGCTTGAGCGCGCTGCCGGCTTCCGTCACGGCGCTGAAGCTCCCGCTGTCGCTCAGCCAGCCGCGCACCGGCGCGAGGAGTTCCCCGGCGGGCGGCTCCAGGAATCCCGCATACGGATCGCGCGCGTAGGAAAATTCGCCGTTGCGATAGACGAAGGAGCGGCTGTCGAACGGCGCGGCGATTTGCAGGCTCCGGATGCCCAGCACGCGGCCGCCAGCGACGGCATTCGTGGCGGACATCGTCGGCGCGTCAAACGTGAAGGTCTGCCTGGTCAGGGCAGGGCGCGAAAGGCAGCCGGTCAGGCCGCAGACACCGGCCAGCAGGAGCGCGGCGACAATTCTCGCGGCCCGACGCAAAAGAAAATGTGAAGTCTTCATGGTGTTGTTAAAATAAATTTCACCTTTTTGCCGGCGGTTGGACTTCCTTCACCGGCAGCGGCGGACTGCCGAACAGAAAACCCGAAGGATAATTTTTTAATTCGGCCAGAACGTCATCCAGGTCCTGCAGGGTGCGCCGGGCGTTGGCCATCGTTCGATTCACCTCATCGAAATCAAGGTTCGCCAGACCCGGCTGGATTCTGGCAACCGTGTCCTGCAATTGGCCGACGAGCCCGTTCAGATCCTGGCTTAACTTCTCAAGTTTTATTTTCTTCAAGGTATCGTCCGTGTCCTCGATGAAGGATTTTAGTCTGGTGTTGCTGCCGCGCAATTCAGTCAGCAGCGCATTGGCGTTGGTGCTGAGGCTGCCAAAATCGACTTGAGTCACCTTGTCCAGCACCTGACCCACCGATTTCAAATCGCCCTGCACCAGTTGATTGATGCTGACGAAATCCAGGCGTTCGAAGTTGTGCAGGCTTTTGTCAATGGATGCCAGCAACTCGCTGAACTGGCCGGGCGCCGCCGGAACGTAAGGATGCCGCGGGGTCCAGGGAAACTGCGCGGGCGGATTGTTCGTTGGGTTGAGATATTCGAGCGAAAGGATGCTCGTGCCGGTGATGCCCTGGCTTTTGAGCCGGGCGCGCAGGCCGCGCTGGACTGCCGAATGCAGCATCTGGCTCCGGGCTTCACCGGGCGGCAACGGCGTGGTATCGTTGCGCACCTCGAATTCCACGACGATGTAGCTCGGCGTGGTTTCCTGATATTCGCTCCAGGAAAAACTGATGCGTTTGACCTGCCCGACGTTCACGCCCCGGAGTTCAACGGCCGAGCCGACCGCCAGCCCGGTCACATCGCCGGCAACGTAGGTCTCAAACAAACTGGTCGGTTCAAAGTAGCTGCGGGCGCCAAAGGCAAGCACATCCGCGACCAGAATGGCCAGTCCAACCAGCGTGAACAGGCCGAGTTTAAACTTGTTCGTTGCTTTGCTCATAACCTTGGATTGGGAGGAACGGTCGGGGCAGAATCCGGCTCGCGGTTGAAGAAGCGGCGCACCCACGGATCGGGGGCGTTGTCGCGCAACTCGGCGGGCTTGCCTTCCGCGATGATTGTCCGCGTCCGAGCGTCCAGCATGATGACGCGGTCCGCGATCTTGTAGATGCTCGCCAGCTCGTGCGTGACGATGACAAACGTGATCCCGAAATGATGCGCCAGTTCCTTGATCAAGAGGTCGAGACCCGCCGACGTCACCGGGTCCAGTCCGGCGGAAGGTTCATCCAGAAAAAGGATTCGCGGATCGAGCGCCATTGCCCGCGCAATCGCCGCGCGCTTTTGCATTCCGCCGCTCAACTCCGACGGCATCTGCTGTGCCGCGGCGCCGAGGCCGACCAGTTTCAACTTTGCCAGCGCCACCAGTTCCTTGACAGGTTCAGGCAACGCGGTGAATTCATCGAGCGCCAGCCGCACGTTCTCCAGCACCGTCATCGAGCCAAACAACGCGCCGCTCTGATACATCACGCCAAACTTGCGGAGCAGCTTCAGCCGTTCGCCGTCGCGGGCGGCCGCCAGGTTGCCATCCTCGATCCACACTTCGCCGGCGAGCGGGGCATACAGCCCGATCAGATTTTTCAGCAGCGTGCTTTTCCCGCAGCCGGAGCCGCCTAGAATCACAAACACCTCGCCGCGCCGGACCTGAAAGTTCACGTTCTGAAGAATGACTTTCTCCCCGTAACCGATTTTGAGGTCGCGCACCGTGATGATGTCAGCTGGACCGTTCATTGTGTCAGGATGAAGAAAATGACGGAGAACAAAGCGTCCGTGATGACGATCAGCAAGATGCTGGTCACCACCGCGCTCGTGGTGGAAACCCCGACGGCGCTCGGCCCCTGCTGCGTCTGTAATCCGCGCAGGCAGCCGACGGCGGAAACAATCGCGCCGAACACGATGCCCTTGACCGCGCCCAGGGCCACGTCGCTCAAGTGAACGCTCGATGTCAGTTGGTGAAAAACCAGCGACAGCGGAAAGCCCAGAATGAGCGTGACCAGCACGCCGCCCAGCACCCCCATGAAGGTCGCGTAAAAGGTCAGCAGCGGTGTCAGCAGAATTCCAGCGGTGACGCGTTGCACAACCAGAAAACGGATGGGATCGAGGCCGAGGGTTTCCAGCGCGTTCAGCTCCTCGTTCACTTTCATCGTGCCGATTTCCGCCGCGAAGGCCGAACCGGAGCGGCCGGCGAGCAGAATCGCCGCGAGCAGCGGGCCCAGCTCGCGCACCATCACCAGCCCGATCATGTTCGCCACGTAAATTTGCGCGCCGAACTGCGCCAGGGGTTGTGCGGACTCGAAGGCGATGACCAACCCCACCAATACGCTGATCAGCGAGATGATGGGCACGGCGTTCGCGCCGGCGAGTTCAAACACTCGATTCACTTCCGCCCAGCGCATTCGTTTCCGGTCCATGAGGCCCGGCGGCAGGCTGGTCACGATGTCGCCAAGAAAAGCCACCTGCTCGCGCCAGTCGGCGGCGGCCAGGCTGACCGACTCGCCGACTTCTTCCAGCAGGGAATGCTTTTTCACCCGCACCGCCGCGCGGAATTCTTCGTAATCGCCGGACGTGAACCCGAGGAAAAGTTTTTCCAAGCCCGGCTCCAGTCCCCGCACCGAGACGGTTGCCGACGGCGTCATTTTGCCCATGTCCAAATAGCGGAGCAAGGCCAGGCCCGCGCCGTCGCAGAATTGCAGGCCGCCCGCGTCCACTTCGAGCGCATTGATTTTGGCCGCGCGCAATTTTTGCTGCAGCAGATTCCAGCAGGCGACGGCGGTTTGGGCGTCCAGCCGCCCGCGCACCGCCACGCGGGCGGAACCATCGAGACTGACTTGCACGTCAGTTTCCAATTCATTGGGGGCGGTGGCGGTCACAAATATTTCATGGCTGGCAAACGCGCCCGTTTCGCCGCGATCGGGGCGCCTGGCCCGGACACCGGTTGCTTCTTTTCCGTTGAAGCGAATCCGTCGGGGACGGCCGGATTGTTTTGAGATTTATTGCTCACCGCATCAGGTTCGTTTTTGCGGGGTCAAGAATTTCCTAGCCGCGCCCATCAGGCATCGCCTTGATCAGGCAACGGCTGAAGCCTTTCATTGGCTCAACGGTGATCGTCGCCGGCATCAACCGTTCCTGGCGATCGGCCATGACTTCCACGAACGCAGGTCCGGCCTGGAAAACTTCCCCGCCATACGACTGCCAAGCTAGGTTCCGTCCGGAAAATCCACAATCCCTCCTTAGGCAGAGTCCGGCCTCTGCCTAAAACAGCTTTGGGTTGAGTGCGACGAAGGTTGCAATTCTCCAGATGTGCATGGAGCAATCTCAAAGTGAACCTGCCTGGCGCCGAAGCTTGTATCTAAATACCTCCAGCGGCATTCCCGGTAAAGCCCGCCCGGTTTTTGAGGCGGCCAACCACGACGTTGCCGTGTCCGGTCAATTCAAACAGGATTTCGGTTTGGTCCTGCGCGAGCGCGTGTGAAAGCTGGTTTGAGCAAATCCGGTAACGATCAATTTTTCGATATGAAAAACCTTGATGAAACAAGCAGGCGGATTCGACGGTCGAAAAATGAGTTTTCACCCAGCCTCGCGCGTCACAAAACTTTTCGAACTCCCGCATTTCGCTTCCAGGAAATGGCCATGATCCAAACGAGGCTCTCTCGAAAGGAAGAATCACCAATCGCTCCATTGTGGCAGCCTGAATTCTGTCCAAGGCCAAATAGAACCGCAAGCCTCCGGCCGCTAGAGTTTGCATGGATTGGAAAATGAAATGTCAACCAGCCGGACCATGAACTGGACGATGGGTTGCAGGCCGGGCGCGGGATCAAGCGTCACTTTGGCCTTTGAAACAACCTTGCAAAAAAAGCGAAACAAATATGAAAGCCATAACCAACAAACCCACACCACAACCCAGGATGTATGAAACTGAGAACGACCTGTCTCAAAATCGCCGGGTTGAAATCAGCGCCTTGTTGAACCAACGCCTGGCGGACGCGGTGGATCTTCAGACTCAGCTCAAGCAGGCCCACTGGAATGTCAAGGGTCCGCATTTCATCGGACTCCATGAACTATTCGATAAAATCGACGAGGCGGTGGAAGCTTATGTTGATTTGATCGCCGAACGGATTGTGCAACTGGGCGGCATCGCCGAAGGCACAGTGCGGGTGGCAGCCGGACGGTCGCGCCTTGAAGAATACCCGCTGGCCATTGCGGATGGCAGCGCTCATGTTGCGGCGGTTTCCAAGGCCTTATCCACGTTTGGTCACGAAGCGCGGATTTCCATTGATCAAGCAGACGAGTTGGGGGATGCCGACACATCCGACCTGTTCACGGAAGTCTCGCGCGGCATAGATAAATGGTTGTGGTTCGTTGAAGCGCATAGCCAGGCAGCCAAATGAGGGGGCAAATTGGGAACCGCGGACGTTGGCAACGAAACCACGGATTCCCGTGAGCCGCAAAAATAAAATTGCACCGCCGCATTCGCCAAGCGCCAATTCAAACCCTTTGCCTGCCGGCGCCACCGCTTCCGACTTCACGCTTAAAAGCACGCCGGACCAGTCAGTGAAATTAAGTGACTTCCGCGGGCGACCGGTTGTGCCCGCCTTTTACCCTGCGGATTGGAGTCCCGTGTGTGGCGACCAGATGGGGCTTTACAATGAGATTCTCCCGGAATTCCAAAAGTTGGGAGCGGAACGAAAAAGGCCGGTGGATCTGTCCACCGGCCTGCGACTCTCTCACCCCCGGACTACGGCGCGCTGTTATGACCTTTGCTGCCGCCGTTATTGTGCCCGTGGTCGGGCTTACCGTGGTCTTCCTTCACCTCGAAGGCGTAAAACTTGTTGTTTGGCGTGCCGTCGATGTTGGCATAACCGCTTCCCCAATACACCGTCCCATCCACGATGGCCGCGCCGGAATTGACCGAGCCGCCACTGGCGAACCGCCAGAGGATGTTGCCACTCTCACCATCCAGAGCGTACATCGTGCCCACCGCATCCAGCGCCCCGGCGAATACGACGCCATTGGCAAAACTCACCGCGCCGGGAGTGATGGCGATGGCATCCGGCGGCGTAGTGGCGCCCGGCAACGCTGGCGGTTGATCGCCGGCCACCTGCCAGAGGACCTGGCCGGTTGCCGCATCCAACGCGGACCAGAAACCTCCCTTGACCGTTCGGCCGACTTGCGGGCCGACCGTGAATGTGAAGGGAGCAAAACTGGAGTTAGCGACCGAGAGGTAGATCCGACGGCCATCCACGGCCGATCCCCACTCCAAGCCTCCCAAAGTGCCGCCCGGACCGGCCTGGGTGGACCACACGATGTTCCCGGTATCCGGGTCAAACGTCCAATAGATCCCGCTCTTCTGGCCGGCCCCCAGCAGATTGCGCGAAGGACCGTGGTCGGTCTTTACTTTGAAGAGTGCCGGACCCTGTCCAAAATCAAAGTCGGGCCCGCTCGGGCTTTGGCAGTTGATTTGCGGCGCGAACAGACAGCCCACGGTAAAGGCGTCGAACGGAATCACATTGTTGACCCACTTGATTGCGCCAGTATCCATATCCAGCGCCATGACCGCGTCGAAGTGATTGTCCTGGCTGCCGTCCACGCTATTGATGCACGCCTTCATCTGGTCCGGGGTTCCTCCGGAATTTGAGCAGTCGAGCACCTGTTGCGGGACCGTGTAATTGTTCCCGGTTGTAATGTAGATCGTTCGGTGCGCCGGATCCAACACCGGCGTGCTGCCCCACACGGCGACCCCTGAAAAGCCTTTGCCATCCGGAGTAGTGAAGGTCTTCCAAACGATGCTGCCGTCGCTGATGTTAAGCGCCATCATGCTTCCCCGAAATGAACAGCAGGGATAATTGCTGGCCGTGGCGAGGGATTCCTCGTCCGAGGAAACGCCCAGGTAGACTCGATCACCGCTCGCAATTGCCGATTGGGTGATGACCGCCGCCGGATGATCATCCACGGTGGTGATCCATACCAGAGCCCCGGTTCGCTTATTAACCGCAAACACCTTGGCGCCTTGTTGGGCAGAGTCCATTTGCGTGCCCAGAATCAGCAGATCGCCTGCGATCAAGGGAGTGTTGCGGGCGAACGAATCCGGGATGCCGGTGTAATCAGAGATGCTCTTCGTCCATACCGCCTTGCCGGTGTCCCGGTCAAGCGCATACAGCTTTCCGCCCCAATCGGGGAAATACACATTGTCCTGGTCGACTGCAGGAGTCGCTGAAACGTCGCCCGCCGTCTGGAAGACCCATTTCATGGTCAGGCTCGAAACGTTCTCCGGAGAGATGGTATGTTCCTTGGTATTGGCCCGGGTGTTATCCAGATTCTGGCCGGCCGAAGGCCACTCGGTCCGCCCTTTCCCCGGGTCTGCCTGAGCTCCGGAACCCAGCATGAGTGCGGCACACAAACTGGATGTCGACAGAACGAGCGACCTTAGCCGACCTGGGCGTGCAAGTCCGACCGACCTTGGTCTTGTCCGGGGCAATGCGTGGATTAAGAACGATGATGCTGTCTCGGGTACCTGACTGAAGAATCCTGTGAATGATTTCATATTCATACTTTCTTATGTTTTATGTTTTTAATTCAGTGTTTTATCTTTCATTGATAAACCGACCCTAACCGGGGAGGAAGGCGCGTCTATTTCGCCCGCCCTCTCTGGCCGGGGGGTTGCTCCCTTGCACAACCGGTGCCAACTGTTCCCTCGCGGCGTCCGATTCCGCGGAGCACCGCCAGGCCAGAAGTTTATGTCCGTTGAGAGGCGTGCCGGCTCGATCCGGTAACCCATGCCGGCTTCGAAGAAAATGTCGCCCATTCGACACCGTGACGAATTGCCGTCACAATCTTTCCGGGCCTCTGTCCTCTTCGCCGGCCGGGCGGGTGGTATGGAGCAGACTGGCGGTGTTAGGAAGGGTCGCAGATCAATGTGCGACGTCGTGCCTCACGGCCAAGGCCAGCAAAGCGAGCGCAACCGGGAGCGCGAGGGCTTTCAGGCCGACGGCAGCGAAGCAGGCGGCCCCGAGTGCAGCGCCAACGGTGAAACCTATAATCACCGGCCACGTGTGCTTTGCCCTCCAGCGGGCTTGGGCTGCGTCCCCGGGCTCGCGCCCAAGCCAAGCCTCGCCAAGATCCATGATGAAACGGGTGATGTTGGTTGTCATCACCGCTGTCGAGGGGGCGCCTTTCAGTGCAAGCTGCACCAGCGCCGTCTGGACGGCCATCGCCGCGACTCCCAATTGGCAGCCAACCAGAGCACTGCCTGCGTCCGGATTCCCGGGGAGGGGGGCGGTGCCGCAAAGCGCAAAAAGTCCGGCCAGCAACAGGAACTGCAGCCAGAGCAGAGGGACAAGGGATCCCACCCGGAGTGCTTGCAGACCGGCGACCAGCAGCCTCATGAGACCGAGCACCAAAATGAAAATTGGCACCGAAAGCATGAGATTCACATCCGCCTTTCCCCGAGCCGCGATGTGGGCCGCGAGAATAACGAGGTTGCCCGTAATATGGGCGTTGAAAAGCCCAAGGCCGAGAAAACTGATGACGTCGGCACTGCCGGCGATCACGCTCAGGACGGTCGGGAGTATCGCCAGGGTATAAAAACCGGGACCTTTCGATGCTGGTCGCATCGGCTTCGAACGTTCAACAGTCGCGAATTCAGGTGTCAATGGATTGGTTTGCCGCAGCGCTGCATGCTGACACGCTGCCGCATCATTTTTTCAACGGATGCGTCAGCTCCTCCGGGCGCACCCCATTTTCAAATTGCCGGGCCGTCACGGACCCCGGTTTCAACGCCGCTTCCCGCAGCGTGATGTCCCCCGCGGCAAGCCTTGGGAGAAATCCGGGCGGCCGTTTCGTTCACACCCGAACCTTTCGAGCAGCTCCCATGACGCGATTCCCGATTCCGGGAAAAACGCGTCGCTGTCACGCGGAATAAAAAGTCCGGCTTTCGTCAGACGACCACCGTTTTGTTCCTTGCGAGCGGTCATCATTGGCTCTGCGGCAGTCATTTTGTTTCCGCTTTCCGGCTCTCGCTCACCGCAGCAGGTTTGTTTTTGCGAGATCCAGAATTTTCGTGCCGCGGCCGTCAAGAATCGCTTTGATCATGTAAAGGCTGAACCCTTTCATTTGCTCAACGGTGATCGTCGGCGGCATCGAAAGTTCCTGGCGATTCACGACGACTTCCATCAGGGCCGGGCCGTCGTGCTGGAGCGCCTTCAGCAGCATCGGGCGCACTTGTTCCGGTGTTTCCGCCCTCAATCCCAGCACGCCGGCGGCCTCGGCCATCTTCGCAAAATCGGGATTTTCCAAATTCGTCGCAAACTCCAAAACGCCCACGGCTTTCATTTCCAGTTCAATGAAGCCCAGCGAACTGTTGTTGAACACGACGATTTTCACGGGCAACCGCAATTGCCGCAACGTCAGCAAATCGCCCAACAGCATCGCGATGCCGCCATCGCCGGACAGCGTGACCACCTGCCGGCCGGGATGCGACACTTGCGCGCCGATGGCCTGCGGCAGCGCGTTGGCCATCGAGCCGTGGCTGAAGGAGCCGAGCAAACGCCGCCGGCCGTTCATCGTCAGATAGCGCGCCGCCCAAATCGTGGGCGTGCCGACGTCGCAGGAAAAAATGGCATCGGTGGCCGCCACTTCATCGAGCACGCGGGCGAGGTATTGCGGATGAATCGGCTTGCGTCCCGGCTCGCCCGTCGCGAGGTCGTCGAGTCCTTTGCGCGCGGAGTGATAGTGTTTGACCGAAGTGTCCAAATGCGCGCTGTCCGTTTTCGGCGTGAGTTTTGGCAGCAACGCCTCGAGGGTCGCCTTCACGTCGCCCACGAGACCGAGGTCCACGCGCGTGCGCCGGCCGATCTGTTCGCCGCGAAGATCCACCTGGATGATGGTCGCCTGATGGGGATAGAATTGCTGATACGGAAAATCCGTGCCGAGCATGAGCAGCGCGTCGCAATTCATCATCGCATGATAGCCGGAGGAAAATCCGAGCAGCCCGGTCATGCCCACGTCAAAGGGATTGTCGTATTCGATGAATTCCTTGCCGCGCAGGGCGTGAACGATGGGCGCTTTCAACGCGTTGGCCACGGCGATCAATTCGTCGTGTGCGCCCGCGCAGCCGGCGCCGCCCAGAATGGTCACGCGTTCCGCACCGTTCAAGATGCCGGCCAGCCGGCCGGTTTCTTCGTCCGACGGACGAACGGTGGGTTGGGGTGCCTCAAAATGAATTCGCGGCCGCCGGCCCGGCGATGCAGCGTGAAACGCAACGTTGCCGGGCAGCACGATGACCGCGACGCCGCGTTTCGAAATGGCGGTTTGGATGGCGATTTCCAAAACCCGCGGCATCTGCTCCGGCTGCGAAATCAGTTCGCAATAATGACTGCATTCGCGGAACAGACTCTCCGGTCGCGTCTCCTGAAAATAACTGCTGCCGATTTCCTGGCTGGGAATATGCGCCGCAATCGCCAGCACCGGCACGCGGCTGCGATGGCATTCGTAAAGGCCGTTGATCAAATGCAGATTGCCCGGCCCGCAGCTTCCGGCGCAGACGGCGAGTTGTCCCGTCAAATGCGCCTCCGCTCCCGCCGCAAAGGCAGCCGTTTCCTCGTGCCGCACGCCCGCCCATTTGATGTTGTCCCGCGTGCGGATGGAATCGGTGATGCCGTTGAGCGAATCTCCGGCCAGCCCATATACATTTTTCACGCCCGCTGCCACCAGCGTGTCAACGAGCACGTCAGCTACTGTTTGGTTGTTCATAATTGGAATTTCTTCAGTGGGTTGGTTTGCGATAAGGCTGATAGCACGGCTCCCAGATGCACGCGTGAATCCGGTCGCGTAAAATGGATTCGTCGCAACGGTCAGCCACGCCGTCGGCTTGTGCTTGACGGGCAACCACGGTCGCAATCGTCTCCGCCACCGGGCGAAGCTGGCTGACCGGCGGCAACAATCGCGCAGTTTTGTCCGTCAAGGTCGGCGACAAACCGGCCAGCGCTTTTGCGGCGACCATGAACATCCGGTCGGTGACCCGCCGCGCGCCGGAGGCGAGGATGCCCAGGCCCACGCCGGGGAAGATGTAGGAGTTGTTCGTCTGATTAATTTTCACTTCCCTGCCGTTCCATTGCACGGGCGGGAACGGACTGCCCGTGCCGATCAAGGCGCGGCCCTCAGTCCAGGCCATGAGGTGTTCCGGCGTTGCCTCGCTGCGGGATGTGGGATTCGAGAGCGGAAAAATGACCGGGCGTTCGGCATGGCGCGCCATCTCGCGGACCACCGCTTCGGTAAATGCGCCCGTTTGTCCCGACACGCCAATCAGCACGGTGGGTTTCGCATTGGCCACCACATCGAACAATGAAATCTTTCCCGGCGACTGGAGCTTCCACGTCGCGACGGCTTGGCGGGTCTGCACGAACGGTTGTTGCGCCAGCGTGATGTCGGCCATGCCTTCGACGAGCATGCCGTTGCGATCCACCGCGAAGAAACGGCGGCGGGCTTCGGCTTCGCCGGCGCCGGCGTCAATCATCGCCTGAAGCAGCAGCGACGCAATGCCGCAACCGGCGGAACCCGCGCCCACAAAGGCAACGCGTTGTTCGGTCAATTTCACACCGGTCACATTGATGGCCGACAGCAGTGTGGCGGTGGCGACGGCGGCGGTGCCTTGAATGTCGTCGTTGAACGTGCATAACCGATCGCGGTAGCGCGCGAGCAAACGCCCCGCGTTGGTTCCCGCGAAATCCTCCCATTGCAGCAGCACATGCGGCCAGCGCCCGGCGACGGCGGAGACGAACGTTTCGATGAAGTCATCGTATTCCGCGCCGGTCACGCGCTCGTGACGCCAGCCGATGTAGAGTGGATCAGCCAGGCGCTCCTGGTTGTTCGTGCCGACGTCGAGGAGGACGGGCAGCGTTTGATCCGGATGAATTCCCGCGCACGCCGTGTAAAGCGAGAGCTTGCCGATGGGAATGCCCATGCCGCCGGCACCCTGGTCGCCGAGACCGAGGATGCGTTCGCCATCGCTGACGACGATGACGCGCACGTTCTCAAAACGCGGGTCATGGAGAATTTCCCGGATGCGATGTTTGTTGGGATAACTGAGAAACACTCCGCGCGGCTTGTGCCAGATTTCGCTGAAGCGCTGGCAGCCTTCGCCCACCGTCGGCGTGTAAACCAGCGGCAGCATTTCCTCCAGATTGCGCGCGAGCAGGGCGTAGAACAGCGTTTCGTTCGTGTCCTGCAATTCCCGGAGAAACGCGTAGCGCTCGAAGTCCGTTTCGAAAGCGCGCAGGACTTTCAACCGCCGCGCCATCTGTTCCTCGAGCGTGCCCACATGCGGCGGCAGCAGTCCGTGCAAGTGAAAAAGACCGCGCTCAGCTTCGGTGAACGCCGTTCCTTTGTTGAGCATCGGCCGGTTGAGCAGGTCAACGCCGGTTAAATCGGTTTCAACGTATGATCCGTTGTCTGGAGTGGAAGTCTTCATGTTTTAATTTGTGTTGTTTGATTGCTTTGAAGCACCGGATCCAGGCAACACTGGAATCCGATCCCTCGCGAGTTTCTGGAAGCGCGTTGACCACAGGGTTGGGAATTACATTGCTCACGAGGCCGACTCGACTTTCTCATGACTATCTTCGTGGAATGGCTGTTGTTTGACTCCAGTGATGAGCAGTGGTTCCCGATGGCGGCGCGCCAACGCCCGCATCAAATCGCGGTTCATTCCGCCGATGAATTCGATGGGGATCTGTTTTGGGCACACCGCGCCACACTCGCCATGATTCGTGCAACTGCCGAAGTATTCGTCGGCCATGGCGTTCACCATGCCGAGCGTGCGCTGGTCGCGCTGGGGCTGGCCCTGCGGCAGCGAGTTGACGTGAGTCAGCTTTGCGGCGGTGAACAGCATTGCGGCGGCATTCGGGCAGGCGGCAACGCAGGCGCCACAGCCGATGCAGGCCGCCGCGTCGAACGCAGTATCCGCCGCCTCCTTTGGGACCAGAATCGCGTTGGCACTCGGAGCGCTTCCCGTGGGCGCGGTGATGAAGCCTCCCGCTTGAATGATCCGGTCAAAGGCCGACCGATTCACCATCAAATCCCGGACGATCGGGAAGGCGCGTGCGCGCCACGGCTCGAGGGTCAGCGAGTCACCATCCTTGAAAAAGCGCATGGAGAGCTGGCACACCGTGGTTCCCCGCTGGCCGCCATGGGCCACACCGTTGATGAGGAAACCGCACGAGCCGCAGATGCCTTCCCGGCAGTCATGCTCGAAGGCCACGGGAGGCTGCCCCTGGTTGAGCAGATCTTCATTGAGGGCGTCGAGCATTTCCAGAAATGACATGTCCGGGGTCGCATCCTTGACCTGATAGGTGACGAATTGGCCTGGTGCGCCCTCGTTTTGCTGGCGCCAAATCTTGAGTGTGATGTTCATGGTTATTTGTAACTCCTTTGAGAAAGTGGAACCCGTTCAAAAGTGAGCGGTTCCTTGTGAAGTGTCGGCGTTTGACCCGTCCCTTTCCATTCCCAGGCCGCCGTGTAGGAAAAGTTCGCGTCATCGCGCTTCGCCTCGCCGTCGGCCGTCTGGCTCTCCAACCTGAAATGTCCGCCGCAAGACTCGGTGCGTTGCAGCGCGTCGAGGCACATGAGTTCGGCAATTTCCAGAAAGTCGGAAATGCGATTCGCCTTCTCCAGAGCCTGGTTCAATTCTTCGTCGCCGCCGACGATATTGAGATTGTGCCAGAATTCGTCACGCAACCCGGGAATCCGGGCGAGCGCCTTTTTCAAGCCGGCCTCAGAGCGGGCCATGCCGCACTCATCCCACATGATCTTGCCGAGTTCCTTGTGGAACGAATCGGGTGTGCGTTTTCCCTTGATCGAAATCAGCGACTGGATCCGGCGCCGGACTTCGGTCTCGGCGGCCGCGAACGCCGGGTGCGAAACGTCCACCGGATCCAGTTTGGTGGACGCGATGTAGTCGGGCACGGTGCAGGGCAAAATGAAATAGCCGTCGGCCAAGCCCTGCATGAGCGCGCTCGCACCGAGGCGGTTGGCGCCGTGGTCGGAGAAGTTCGCTTCACCACCCGCGAACAATCCCGGGATGGTCGTCATCAGGCGGTAGTCCACCCACAGCCCGCCCATCGTGTAGTGGGGGGCGGGATAAATCCGCATCGGCACGGTGTAGGCGTCCTCGCCCGTAATCCGCTGATAAATGTCAAACAGGTTGCCGTATTTCTCACGGACCACCTCCAGGCCAAGCCGCTGAATGGCATCCGCGAAATCCAGGTAGACACCCTGTCCGCGCGGTCCGACACCGCGCCCTTCATCGCACACCTCCTTGGCGTTTCGGGAGGCAACGTCGCGCGGCACGAGGTTGCCAAAACTCGGGTAGCGGCTTTCGAGATAATAGTCGCGCTCGTTCTCCGGGATGTCTTTTGCGGCGCGCGTTTCGCCTTTTTTCTTCGGCACCCAGACGCGCCCGTCATTTCGCAGCGACTCGGACATCAGCGTCAATTTGGATTGATGCTCGCTGCTCAAGGGGATGCAGGTCGGATGGATCTGCGTGAAGCACGGGTTTCCAAACAGGGCGCCGCGGCGGTGGGCGCGCCAGATGGCCGTGCAGTTGGAGGCTTTGGCATTGGTCGAGAGGTAGAAGACGTTTGAATACCCTCCCGTTGCCAGCACCACCACGTCGGCAACATGCCGCTCGATGCGGCCGGTCGCCAGGTTCCGCGTCACAATCCCGCGCGCCCGGCCGTTGACGATCACCACGTCGAGCAGTTCGCTGCGGGTGTGCATGGTCACCCGGCCGGCACCCAGCTGTTCTTGCAGGGCCTGATAAGCGCCGAGCAACAACTGCTGTCCCGTCTGGCCCCGGGCGTAAAATGTCCGTTCGACCTGGACACCGCCAAATGACCGGTTGTCGAGCAGTCCGCCATATTCCCGCGCAAACGGCACGCCTTGGGCAACACATTGGTCAATGATGTTCAGGCTGACCTGGGCCAGACGATAAACGTTGGCCTCGCGCGCGCGAAAGTCGCCGCCTTTGACCGTGTCCTTGAACAAGCGCAAAATGCTGTCCCCATCGTTGCGGTAGTTCTTCGCTGCATTGATCCCGCCCTGCGCGGCGATGGAGTGCGCGCGGCGCGGGGTGTCATGGTAGGAAAAACAGTGGACGTGGTAGCCTTGCTGGCCGAGTGTGGCGGCGGCGGCCGCCCCCGCCAGTCCTGCGCCCACGATGATGACGGAGTGTTTGCGGCGGTTGGCGGGATTCACCAGCTTCATCTCGAAGCGACAAGTGTCCCACTGCTGTTCAATTGGACCGGTTGGTATTCTTGCTTCCAGCATAAGTGTCTCCTTTAGTTTAGCCACCCGGCCATCACCGCGACCGGGATTGAAGAAAACCCGGCAAACACCACGATCGCGATGATCCACGAAACCGTCTTCAGCATCGCTTCGTTGCGGGCCGTGCTCCAGCCGAGCGTTTGCAGCAGGCTCCAGATGCCGTGGCCGAGGTGAAGGCATAACGCCGCCATGGCCACGATGTAAAAAATTGCCACCGGCCAGACGTGGAACGCCGCCATGACGTTTTGGTAAACGGCCAGATGCTTGAACTGCCCGGCCTCGAATCCGACGACGCCACCCGTCAAGTGCAGCAGGTGGAATATGACAAAGACCGCCAGCAACACGCCGCCCCAGCGCATGACCCGGGCGGCGAATGTCGTCTCGATATTCTTTTTGACGGTGTATCCGACGGGTCGCGCCGCCCGGCTCATGAGAGTAAGCTGGACTGCCGCGGTGATGTGAAGCGCCACGCAGACGAGCAGGACGATCCGCACAATCCAGAGCAATTGACCGTAGGCGAGTTCAGGCTGGCCAACTTCACGAAGGAATTTGGAGTAAGCATTAATCTCGTCCGGGCCGGAAAACATCTTAAGATTTCCCAGCATGTGGGCGATGATGAATCCGATCAGCACAACCCCGGTGACCGCCATGACAATCTTCTTGCCGATCAGGGTGCGCCATAAAGCCATGACGCGATTGCCGGCAACTTTGCTTCGCTTCGTCGCGTCCCCATCAAGACCGACTGCTGTCAAATGTTTTGCGTTCTGCATATTTTTAAGTGGTTCATTTTGTTTGCCCTGAGCCAGACAGCGCCCAAGGCAAAATCAATTGTTTCATGTGTGGGGCGGCAGCGGATGCGTCATCTCCTCCGGGCGCACCCACTGATCAAATTGCCCGGCCGTCACGAACCCCAGCTTCAACGCCGCTTCCCGCAGCGTGATGTCCTCGCGATAAGCTTTGAGAGAAATCCGGGCGGCCTTTTCGTAGCCGATGTGCGGGTTCAACGCCGTGACCAGCATCAGCGAGTTGTCCAAATGCTCCTTGATCCGCTTTTCGTCCGGCTCAATGCCGGCGGCGCAGCGATCATTGAACGAACGCGCGGCTTCCGCCAGGAGCTGGATGGATTGCAGCACGTTGTGCAGCATGACCGGCTTATACACGTTCAGTTGAAAGTTTCCCTGCGAACCGGCGAAGGCGACGGCATGGTCATTGCCAAAGACCTGCACCGCGACCATGGTCATGGCTTCGCATTGAGTGGGGTTGATCTTCCCGGGCATGATGGAAGAACCTGGCTCGTTTTCCGGAAGCTTGAGTTCTCCGAAGCCGGCCCGTGGACCGCACGCATACCAGCGCACATCGTTCGCGATCTTCATCAACGCGCCGGCGAGGGTCCGCAACGTGCCGCTCAGGTTCACCATCCCATCATGGGCCGAGAGGGCGGCGAACTTGTTCGGCGCCGGGCGGAACGGTTTTCCGGTTTCCTCCGAAATTTTCCGGGAGGCGACTTCACCGAACCGGGGATCAGCATTCAACCCGGTGCCAACCGCCGTCCCGCCGATGGCGAGCAGATGGACGGGACCCAGGCTGACGTGAATGCTTTCGAGCGCCTCGTCAAGTTGTGCCACCCAGCCGGAAATCACCTGGCCAAGCGTCAGCGGTGTGGCGTCCTGAAGATGGGTCCGGCCCACCATCACCGTCTTGGTGAACTGGCGTGACTTGGCTTCCAACGTGTCGCGCAGCGTGCGGATGGCGGGGACGAGCAGGTTTGCCGTTTCTTCAACCGCCGCGATGTGCATCGCGGTCGGGAATGTGTCGTTGGATGACTGGCTGTGGTTGACGTCGTCATTCGGATGGATCGGCTTTTTTGAGCCGACGACCCCGCCCGCGAGTTGGATCGCCCGATTGGCGATCACCTCATTGGCGTTCATGTTTGTCTGGGTGCCCGAGCCGGTTTGGAAGACGACGAGCGGAAATTCGGCGTCCAGCCTGCCGTCGATGACTTCCTGCGCCGCACTCACGATCAAGTCCACCTTTTGGCGGGGCAACTGTCCCAATTCTTCATTGGCGAGGGCCGCGCATTTCTTGAGGATGCCAAGCGCCCGGATCACCGGACGTCCCCAGCGATAGCGCTCCACACCGATCGGAAAATTGTGGCGGGACCGCTCCGTTTGGGCTCCCCACAAATGCGCCAGCGGAACTTCGACGTCACCGAGCGCGTCCTCTTCGATGCGAACAACCCCATTGGTTCCTTTTTTAGTTTTCACGGAGCCCTCCGCGATCGGGTTTGGGTTTGACTTGAAAGCTGGCATGGCTGGAATCTTCGGTTAAATCATATTTGGTCAGGTCATCTGCACGAGACCCAGGCGCACGGCTTCCCTGACCGCAGAGGTTCGGCCGGCGACGCCGAGTTTTGTGAGCAGGCTCGCCACATGGGTTTTAACCGTGCCTTCCCCAATGAACAGTTGAACCCCGATTTCCTTGTTGCTCTTTCCCGAAGCGACGGATTTGAGAACCGTCAATTCCCTCGGGCTGATTTGAGGCTTTTGGATTCGATCCACGAGTTTTTGCGCAATGTGGGGCAGGAGAAAAACCTCGCCGAGGTAAACTTGTCGAATGGCTTCGATCAACGTCTGTTGGGTGCAATCCTTGAGGAGATAGGCCCGCGCCCCCGCACGAACCGCCCGTTGAATATCCTCCTGGCTTTCAAAAGTTGTCATTACGATCACCTTGGATGGGAGATGCAGTGCGCTGATTTCCGCAACCACGTCCAAGCCGTCCATGCGTGGCATGCGGAGGTCCAGCAGGACGATATCGGGCAGGTGCCGCTTGATGAGCGCCAAAGCCTCATCTCCGTCGCTCCCTTCGGCCACGACTTTCATGTCCCGGTGCTCCTTCAGGTTCGCAATGATGCCCTGCCGCACGATCGGGTGATCATCCGCAACCACTATCCGAATTTGCGCCTGCCTTGCCGGCTGTCGCGGGCTCGAGCGCAGATCCAGTTTCGAATTGAATAGCAATCTCGTCATAACACTTCGACCTTACGCCTGGCCGGAAAATCTACAATCGCTCTTTGGGCAGATTTCCAGCTCTCCCAAGAATCCAATTTGGTTTAAAGGCCGCGACTGCTAAACTTCTGAAGGCTCGCGGTGAGAAATCTCAAATGAACAGGATTGGCGTTGCGGCGCATGCCAGAGAGCATCCGGGCGAACCATGAACATACCCAGATCATGAGAAGGTTCTTTCGTCGTTATTTCAGCCATGGTGTCTTGATGCTGCCAGGTCTGCTGGCAGGCTGTTCCCGGTCGCCGTCCTTCGATATTGTCGGGTCGTTTTTTCCGGCGTGGCTGGTTTGCCTGTTTCTCGGCATTTTGCTGGCGGTCATTGCGCACGGGCTGCTGTTGCGCCAGAAAATCGCCGTCGTGTTTCCCGTCCTGGTGTATCCAAGTCTGGCGGCCTTGTTCACATTTTTGCTGTGGCTGATTTTCTTCAGCTAAGAAAGGGAGTTATGAGCGCTGAAACGGATGCGAATTCTCAAAAAAAGATCGGGCGTTGGATCAGCATTGGCATTGTGGCGGCCGCCACCGTGCTGGGTTTGATTGTGCTCCATCAGACAACCCATCATCCCCGGACCGATGATGCGGCCGTGCTGGCGAACTACATCGGCATGGCGCCGCAGGTCGAGGGTCCGCTGATCCAACTGCCCGTTCACGACAACCAGTTCGTAAAAAAGGGCGGGCTGCTCTTCGAAATTGACGACCGACCTTATCAATACGCACTGGAAAGAGCCTTGTCGGAACAGGCCGCTTTGGAAGGACAGATTGCCGACGAACAGCGAAGAATTGCATCGCTCGAAAGCGCGGTTTCGGTGGCGGAGGCCAAAATCCACAGCGCCGAAGCCGACGTGACGGCGGCCGAACAAGGCGTCGAACGCGCGGAAGCGGAATGGGCCTACGCCAGCAACAATCTGGCGCGCCTGGCGCCGCTTCTGGCCAAACAGTTCGTCACCGTGGACGCCATTGACAAGGCGAAAACCTCGGAGATCGCGCACCGGGAAGCGCTTCGGGAAGCGCAATCGCATCTGCAACTCGCGCGATCGGAGCGGACGTCAGCCCGGGCGCAGCATGAGCAGGCCGGCCACGCCGTGACCACGCTCGAGCCGCTGACCAGCCAGCGCGGGGCCAGGGCGGCCGCCGTCAAGCGCGCCCGCTACGATCTGGACAACTGCCGCGTTTTCGCGCCCTTCGACGCGCGCGTGACGAACCTCAAGATTTCCGAAGGCGCCTACGCCCATGTCGGCGAGCAGATGTTCGTGCTCATTGACGCACGCCGATGGTGGGCCGTGGCCAACTTCCGTGAAGGGCAGCTCGGGCACATCAAGCCGGGAATGAAGGCCGACGTGTATGTGATGTCCAAGCCGGACCGGTGTTTCACCGGCTATGTGGACAGCATCGGGTTTGGCGTCACGCCGGATGCCGATGTGATTGGAACGTTCGCGAACGGTCTTCCGGATGTCCAGCGAACGCTCAACTGGGTTCATCTGGCGTCGAGATACCCGGTGCGCGTGCGCGTTGAGAATCCCGACCCGGAACTGTTCCGCATCAGTGAATCCGCCGTGGTCATCATCCGCGGCAATTGAGCATGAATACTCTCGCCGAACGCGCGGAGGACTGGCCCCGGCCTTTGGCCTGGTTGCGGGAATTTCTCAAGGAGGAACTCGCACCGTATCCGGGACGAGGCACGCTGGTCGCGCGGATGGTCATCGCGGCGACGCTGGTCATGCTCCTCACCATGACTTTTCGTCTGCCGCTTGGCGTCCAGGCGATCTACGCGCTGGTCATTTCGCGTGACACCCATTGGGCGACGATCAAGGCCGTGAGGCTGGCCATCCTGACCCTGGCCGCGGGAGCTGGCTATGTCGTCATGGGAACGATGTTCGCCCTGGATGATCCCATGCTGCGCACGCTCTGGGTGATCGTCTCATTGTTCATCTCATTTTTTTCCATCCGCATCATTGCGGATTACGGAGCGGCGGTTGGCTTTGGGATTGTGGTCGTCCTGTCCATTCCGATTTTGGACCAGCACATTTCGACGGAACTGAAGGTGACGGAAACGCTCTGGGCCGCCGGCCAGACCATGCTCGCCGCCATCATCGCCGCGCTGGTCGCAATATTTTTTGCCGGGCTGAAGCCGGGGGATTTTCTGGTCGGTTTCATCGCCGAACGTCTGGCCAGCGTTGAAGCGTTGCTGGATTGCCATGCCACCGGTCGTCCCGTGGAGCCAAAAACGGCGAAACAGATTACGCGCATGGCCATGCTGGGGACATCCGCGATGCGGCGCAATATCCAGCGATCCGGTTACTCGCCGCCTTACGCGGAGCAAATGGGCGCGGTCGTCGCGCTCGTGGGAAGACTGGTGGATGTCGCGGCCAGCCTGGTGTCGCTTGACGTCCGGGTTTCCGAGGCGGATCGGAATCGAATTCAAACCCTGGCGCAAAACATCGCCGGCCTTCGCGCCGATTTGCAGGGCGGACGAATCCTGCGTTTAAGTCAATTCCCCGGTGATGGTCAGGGCTCCCCGACCATGCCGCTCCTGCCGCAGATGGAGAAAACGGTTTCGCTGATTGCCGGGGTTTTTGAGGGCTCCACCTCACCCGGCGCGCATGCCCCACCGCCAGCGGATGAGGGCGAACCGCCTCAAAGCTTTTTTGTCCGGGACGCGCTCACCAACCCCGAATACATCCGATTTGCGCTCAAGGGCTGCCTGGCCGCCAGCCTTTGCTACCTCCTCTACACGGCCCTGAATTGGAATGGAATCAGCACCGCGGTGGTGACCTGCGTTTTAACGGCCCTGACCACGATCGGCTCATCGCGTCAAAAACAGGTTTTGCGTTTTGCCGGCGCGGTCACCGGCGGGGTGATCAGCCTTGCCGCGCAGATTTTCCTGTTGCCCGCACTTGATTCCATCGGCGGGTTCACGGTCCTTTTCATCGTGGTGAGCGCTGTGGCCGCCTGGATTGCGACTTCCAGTCCGCGCCTGTCCTACTTTGGAATCCAATTCGCCCTGGCGTTCTATATCATCAACCTTCAGGAATTCGTCATTCAGACGTCCCTGGTGCCCGCGAGAGACCGTGTCGTCGGCATCATGCTGGGCTTGCTGATGATGTGGCTGGTGTTTGATCAGTTGTGGAGTGCTCCCACGGCGATTGAGATGAGAAAGACCTTCCTCTCCGTGTTTCGATTGCTGGCGCAATACGCCAGCGCATCGCTGGCAAACAACCGGAGGGCCGCCAGCGAGCGAGGCTATGCGCTTCGCGAAGCGATCAACAACCGTTTCAGCCAGGTCAGGGCTCTCGCGGACGCGGTGTGGTTCGAATTCGGATCCTCCCGGCAGCGGGATCTGGCGTTGCGCAGTCGGATTCTCGACTGGCAACTGCAACTGCGCATGCTGTTTATCAGTTGCGTGGCTTTGGTCAAATACCGGATGCAGTTGCCCGGTTTCGAATTGCCGGAGCCGGTCCGCCCCGCCCAGCAACAGTTCGAAGCCTGTCTGTCACGCACGCTGGACGGCATGGCCGACCACCTGGAGGGCAGGGCGCAGGAAGGAACGGAGAACTTGGAAGCCGCATTTGCACGGCTGAAGGAGTCCGTCCGGAATTTCGGTTCGGCTGAAGTCCAGGGAGCGCTCGCTGCGCATGTGAACACTTTTCTTGCTCTGGCCGAAAAAATCACGGGCCTGACGGTTTCCTTGGACAAGGAGATCCGAACCAACCCCGGTTAGAATTTATGCACGAGACCATCAATATGCACGACACCATCAAAGTTTTTTTCCTGGTTTTCAGCGCGCTGTTCCCCATCGTGGATCCGCTGAGCGCCAGTCCCATCTTTTTGGCGCTAACGCGGAATGTGTTGCCGGGACAGCGCAGAAAGCTGGCGTGGCGGGTTACTGTGAACAGCTTTATCCTGATGGCCGCCTCGTATTTTCTGGGCGCCCACGTCCTGAAATTTTTCGGCGTGTCGCTGCCGGCGGTCCAGGTCGGAGGGGGATTGGTTGTCTGTGCGTTGGGATGGGCGCTGCTGATGCAAAAGGACGGGGACCGGAATGCCGCGTCCGATGCAGTCCAATCGCAAAATATTTTCCACCGGGCATTCTACCCGTTGACTCTGCCTCTGACCGTCGGGCCGGGATCCATCTCCGTGGCCATCACGGTCGGCGCAAACACCACGCACACTTATGGCGTCCACGTTTCGATCATGCTGGCAGCCCTGCTGGCCATGGCCCTGATCGCGGTCACGATCTTCCTCTGCTACGGCTTTGCGGACTGGCTCGCCCGGGTGCTGGGAGAAACCGGAACGATTATCTTCATCCGCCTTGCCGCCTTTCTGCTGCTCTGTATTGGAGTGCAGATCGTCTGGAACGGACTTGATGCGCTGCTTGAGTCCGTCCAGCTTCACGTGCGATGACCCGATTTTCAGCGGCGGGCCGTGTGCAAAGTGACGCCGTTCGATTCGGTTTCCACGAATGATTTCTTGCCTGAAGTGCGCGTTTTCACGATTTGGGTTTTGACGGCACCCATCCGTCACGGTCGTGTCAGTCTCATCACCAGCGGAACGGTTTCCCGATAAAGCGCAAGGCGGGCGCGGATCTGGGCGGCTACGTTGGCATCGGTCACGGTGTTGATCTGCGTCGCGATGGTTTGTTCAAGCTCCGCCAGCGCGGATGGCAGGTCGCGCATGGGGCGTTCGGCTTTGCCTTCCACGTGGTCGGCAACGTTCAGCAGCACCTCGGCCAGCGTGGCCCGGAATTTGGCCGACGCGGCGCGCAGGGTTTCGGGCACAGCGGAAGGCCGCAGGTCGGGCCGGTGCTGGATGATGGCGAGCTGCTGCAGGAACAACGACTGCGCCGCGTCGCGAATGGCCTCCAGCCGCCCGCGCTGTTCGGCACCGGACTCGAACTTCGAGCTTTCGAGCAATTCGCTGACCGCGTCAAAATCCTGATAGACTTTCAGGCGCAGGGCGTAAGCCTCGGTCAGTCGCGGGACGTGATCTTCATCGTCGGGCAGGCCGGCGATGTGCGCGAGCGTGCGCAGGACCGACACCAGCTTTGCCCGCATGGTGCCCAGCGCCTTGACCGGCCACAGCCGGCCGTTGATGATGCCAAACACCACGAGGGCCAGCACGACACCAACGAGGCGGTCGCGCACCACGCGCAGTTCGGTGTAGGTGCCGTAGGTTTGCAGAACACATTTGAAAAACGCCAGCCCGATCTGGAAGCCGCAGTAGGAAATGCGCGGACTGCCAAAGGTGACATAAGCCGCCAGCGCCGTGACGGCTCCGAACGGCAGCCAGAAGCCGCCCAGCGAGTCGAGGTGGGGGAAGATATACATCAATGAAATCAGGCCCAGCGCGCCGCCGATGGCCGCGCCGATGAAACGCAGGATGCCCTTCTGCAAACTCGCGCCGACCGTCGAGAGCGAGCAAACGATGCAGGTGATGACCGAGGTGTAGATGGCCGGATAGGCCGCGAGCGTAAAAATGAGATAGCAGATGAAACCGGCCAGGGCTCCCTTGATGGCAAACTGAAGGTATTCTGGATTGGTGAGCGCATCGGGAACGATGGGCCCGCCATGGTCCTGATCGGAAGCGGGCTTGAGTTCGTCCGGCAATTCCCGGCCCGGAAAGGTGAACGGCATCAGTTCGGCGGCGCGTTCCATTTCCGCGAGCGAGGGCAGGGCAGCCTGATCCGTAAGGGTTCCAACCCTGGCCGCCGGCGCGCTGGAAATTTCCGGCGGCGCTTGATGGGTTATCGCGGTGCGCCAGCGCGCGCAGGCGTCGGCCAGGTTGATCAGCCGTTGTTGCACCACTTCATTCGCGCGGGGAACCCCTTGCGCTTCGAGCACGACTGCCGCCGTCACGAGGCGGTCAACGACGATGAACTGCGCGCGAAATTCGGCCGCGTGTTTTTTGAGCCACGGCTCAATCACGGCAGCCATCTTCAGCAGACCGATTTGTTTCACGACGCCCGCCAGCGCGAAGTTGGCCAGTGACGAATGCCTGGGATCGGCCGGCTCCCCCGCAGCCAGCCGCCGCAGCAATTTTTCGACCGCGTCGAGGCGGGCGGTCAATCCGCGCTGGAGCACCGATTGTGTGGTTTGCGGCTTCAGCACCAATTGCACCGCGAGGTTGACCACCAGTCCCAGTGTCCACGCCCGCCAATAGTAGAACGGAAAACGATTCAATGTCTCGACGGGAAAACCGCTGTCGGGAAGCGTAATGCCGAAGCCGACCACGACGGCAATGCCCAACCCAACGACGCCAGGATTCACGACCCGGCTCACCCACAAGCCCAGCCCGATGAAAACGGGAACCGACAGCACGCGAAACCACGCCAGGTCGAACGTGATCAGGTAGAAAAGGAGCATCAATCCACAGCTGATGGTTATGGCGATGATTGCCATAATTGTGCCCAACACGGTGGTCGAGAAGTCCTCCCTGGCAATCAGAAACATTCCGATCATCACGACGAGCGGCTGCGCCAGATGAAAAGACATCACCGGAATCGTGCAGGCAATGCAGGCCAGCGTGACGCGCAACGTGATCTGCCATCGGCCGGGCGTGGGCGCCATTTCGCGGCGCAGGAATTCCACGAACTGCAAAGTCCTCTGTCTGGGAATGGCGAGCGTCGCGGTCACAGGCGTTCCATGGCTACGGATTTTCCCGCGCTGCTTTTTGCGGAGCCGATCCCATGATCGTCACCACGGCCGAGGCGCCGACGCGGAAGCTGTCGTCGGGATTTTCCACCTGGATCCGCACGGGAAAGCGCTGCGCCAGCCGCACCCAGTCCAGATTACGCGGCACGTCGGGCAATCCGCCCGCACTCGTTCCGTCTTCAGGAACGACGGCCCACGCCAGGCCGACAACTTTGCCCTTGAATCGTTTCCCGCCTTTGAATTGCAGATAAATCTCCGCCGGCGAATTTTCCTCGATGTGCCTGAGCTGTGTTTCGCGGAAATTGGCGACCACATACCAGGTGCGTGTGTCCACCAGCGTGAAGACATCCACGCCCACCCGGGCAAACTCGCCGAGGGAGATGTTAAAATTCACCACCTTGCCGCTGAACGGCGCCTTCACGCGGCAATATTCCAGATTCAACTCGGCTTCGTGGAGCTGCGCCTCGGCGGCGGCGACGCGCGCGTTCACATCGCCTTCCTGGCCGATGTCGTTGTCAGCCTTGAGTCGTTCCACTTTCGTCTGCTCCACCGCCGCCGCCGCCGCCGCCAGAAATTTCTGCGCCTCACGGACGGCGGTGTCGGCCACGACCCGGCGCGTGCGCGCCACGTCGAGTTGATCGGCGGTGGCGAATTCTTTGGCCAGCAGCGGCTCCAGCCGTTTGACGTGGTCGTCCGCTTCCTTGTATTGCGCCTGGGCACGTTCGACCGAGGCTTCGGCCGCCAGTTCCTGCGCCTCGGCGCGGATAATCGCGGCCTCGGCCGCTTGCAAGGCATTCTGCAACGCCGCCACCTGTTTGCGGGTCAGGCTCAAGCCGGCTTTCGCGCTGGCGACCGCGTGTTCGTAAGGACGCGGGTCAATCACAAACAACAGGTCGCCTGCCTTCACATATTGATTGTCCTTCACATCCAATTCGACGATGTGGCCGCTGGCGTGGGGCGCGACGCCGATGAAATTGGCGCGGAGCGTCGCGTCGTCCGTTTCCGGCCGGTAGGCATACGCCCAGACCGCAAGGAGGACTGCGACCCCGGCGGCGAGGATGATGGCCACGGCGACACTTTGACCGAGGATTTTGGAATCCGGTTTCGGATCCGGTTTCGGATCCGGTTTGGCTGGCTTGGCGGGAATGGGATTTTCTTCGGGCATAATTTTAACTCCGGAAAAAAAACAGCCACGAGGTCAGCGTGATAAAGACCCACAGGCAGACATAGACGAAGACGCGTACCGGGAGCTGCTCGTCAATGCCGGTCTTGACGAAGACCTGGCGCAGCACCAGCGTGCCAATCGCACTCAAGACCATGCACAGCATCCAGCCGGGAAAAAAGGAGCCGACCAGGTTGATGGACGGCGCGCCCCGGCAGCCGGTGAGGAAAATCAAACTCGCCGCAACGACGATGGGGATTTTTATTTGGTGGATCGAATTCATGGCTCAGTTTCCGGTTCCAGCTGGTCTTTTCAGCAATTGCGGGCCGAGGTCGCCGGAGGTGAACGCCAGCGCGGCGGTGGATTCGAGCAGCGTCGCCCGCGTGTCGAGCTGCGTGTAGCGCGCCTGGCTGAATTCCCGCCGCGCCGCCAAAACTTCCACGAGAGTGCTCAATCCGTTTTGGTAGGCCTCAAAGGTTTGCTGGTAGGATTTTTCGGAGGCGTCAACCAATGCCGTGGCCACGTCCAGTCGGCTGATCGCCAGCCGGGTGTCGGTGTAGGATTGCCACACCTGTGAGATGGCCTGGTCGCGGGAATTCTCCAGGGCGTGCTGTGCCGCCGCGTGCTCGGCCTTGGCCAGCTCCAGCTTGTGTTTGCGCGAACCGCCGTCAAACAGCGACCAGGACAACGTCAACCCAACGCCCCAGACCGGTTGCTGGGTGGACGACCACGGAAGCTCGTGATCCAGAAATTTCATCTGCGAATTGTCGAACGATCCGCCTGCCGAGCCTTCAAACGCCAGGGTCGGGTAGTAAGCCGTGCGGGCGTGGCGGATTTCAGCCTCCTTCTCGCGCAAAACGGCCACCTGCGCCAGGAGGTCGGGGCGCTGTTTTAACGTCCGGTCAATCACCTGTTCGACCGTGTCCGCCAGGTTGGTGGGCAAGGGCAGCTTGGAAAAATCCACCACCTGCAAGGGGACGGTGGGAGTAATGCCGATGCTCCTGGCGAGGAGTACCTGCGCGTCGCGTTCTTTGGCCTGAACATCTTCAAGATCAAATGCCGCCGATGCCGCCTGTTGCCGCGCTTGCGACATATCGGGCGCGGTGGCCAGGCCATTTTTCAAACGCTCCTCCACCGCCTGCTGGACGTTCAGCGCCGAGGTGAGGGCGGATTGTGCCACGTCAATGCGCCCGCGTGCCTTGCAATATTCGTAAAAGGCGGTTTGCACGTTGAAAACAATCTCCTGGTGCCGCGAATTGAACCCGAGGTTGGCTGCCAGCAACTGGTTTTTCGCGGCGAGCACGCCGGATTTGCGCCGTCCGAAATCGAGCAGCACCCATTCGAGCGTTGCGACCGGCTGCGCCTGTTCGGTCTTGAGATCCAAAAAGCCCGCCGTGGTGGCCGTTTCCGGCACCGGCACCGGCTGGCGCACATAATCGGCCGAGGCCCGCAAAGCCAGCAGGGGATAGTATTCGCTCTGCGCGATGCCCACTGCCGCCGCCGACTGTCTGGCCTGCTCCCAGGCAACTTTCGTTTCCGGATTGGCGCGTTCGGCAAGGTCAATGAGTTCGGCCAGATCGTAATTCTTTTGGGGATCGGCTTCCGGTTCCCCCTTGGCTTTGATCACCCCGGCAAATCCCGTCAGGTCCGGCGGCTGCCAGGGTCTTTCAGGCGAACGGGGCGCCTTGAGTCCCTTGAGCACATCCGACGAAGAATCGGACTGCGCAGATGAATGGGACGCGCAGACGACGCAAATTGCCATGAGCCATGCAACCGCTTTGAAAGCGGCGTGTGCGCCATTAGTTTTCATCTGAACGAACGTCTCCGGATTCAATCATGCGGTTAATTTTTCTGCGAGCGATGCCGACTCTTCCGGCGCTCCATTTTCGTCGATCAAGGTAATCAACCGGGCATCCGGCAACCATCAGGCGTCTGGCAGGTCTTGAACTGTGCAGGACGAGGGAGCGGCGGCTAAACCGGAAGGGAGGTTCCGGGCTCTCCCGTTGGAGGGACATGTGAAACGCATGGGATTGCATCAAACCGTTTCGTGCGAAAGAACCAGCTGGCGTGTGGCCCGGTAACGCGCCCGCAACTTTCGGTCGGTCACGACTTGGGAAATCGCTTCACCCGTCACGGCGATCACCCCGAACAAGGGCAGGGCAAGCACCAGTCCGGTTGCTCCGGCAACCATCCCGCCCAGGAACAGCATGAGCACCGTCAGGACCGGATGAATGCTGAGCTTGCGGCCGATGGTGAGCGGCAGAAAAATAAAATCGTCGAGCAGCCGGACCCCCAAAAACAGGGCCAGACAGGCATAAGCCGTGCGGGCGCTTTCGGGATGATCGGTGGCGGCAACCAGGACAACCATGATGCACCCGATCAGGGAACCGAGATAGGGGATCCAAGCCAGCACGGCGGCGGCCAGTCCCAGCCAAAGGGCGTTGGCTATTCCCAGCACACCGAGCCCCAGCCCCAGACAGGTGGCGTCCAAAAGCGTGAGCAGGAGCAGTCCTTGAAAGTAGTTTTGCAGGCTGGTGTCCAGACGGGAAAACAACAGCAGCGACTTTTCAAAGAAGGGATTGGGCACGCTTCTGACGACGTATTTCTTGAGCCGCACGGAGTCGTTCAACATGAAGTAAATGATGTAAGGAACGAGCAGCAGAAACGGCAGCCACCTCAGGGACTGGAGCAAAACCGGCAGCAATTTCTTTTCGGCGAACCCGTCGGTGAACTGCTTGAAATTCTGGTCAATCTGGGCGCCCAGACTCATGCTGTGAAACAGCGGCACCGCCCGCTCAAGCGCTCCGGCGGTTTCCCGCAGCAGGGTCTGTCCGCCGGCGACATATCGGAGCAGTTCATTTTGCCATGTCCCGGCCTTTGCCACCACCAGCAGTCCGCCCGCAAACACGACGGTCGCAGCCATCAGTTGCAGGACGAGCCAGACGAGTTTCGCGGCGGTTCCATGCCGCATTCCGCGAACCACCAGCGCCCGCATGACCGGCCGGACACAATAATAAAGCATCAGCGAAAGCAGAAACGGCACCACGAGCCAGATGATTTTCTGGAACAAAAAAAGCACGAGGCAGGTGATTAAGATGACCACCAGCAACGTGACCGCTCCGGGCTGCGGGAATGGCTTCATAAACTGGGCAGATCTTGCTCCTGAAGCAGAAGCTGTCGGGTCCGGCGGCTCAAGATCCGTGCGACCTCAACGAGCACCTTCACGCCGATGTCCTTGTTTTTCGTCAGCAGGGCGGAAAATTCCGCCTGAAACAAAGCGGCCGCCACCGTGCGTTCGGCGGCAACCACGGTGGCCGTTCGCGGACACTCGTCGAACAGGCACAGTTCCCCCACCAGATCACCGGGGCCAAACTCCAGGTTTGTCTTCTTCAATAATTCACGGCTGGGGTTCGCCCGGAGTCTGCCGCTGACGATGATGTAAATCCCGTGGCCGGGGTCTCCTTCTTCAAAAACAATCTCCCCGGTTTCGTAAACCCGTTCATGCAGGAGTTCGTCCACCTCCAGGATTTCCTTGCGGGTCAGCTCGCGAAAAATCGGGATGTTTTTCAACATCTCAATTTTCTGTGTATTCATGTCAGCGCCGAAAAATCTCATGGTGTCCAGTTTGTCCAGTGCCATCGGCCGGATTGGTTGTGATAGGCTAGAACGTGCCGAAGCGGAACTCGACTGAACTTAATGCGGACTCTGTCCTACCCCGAAAGAGAGAGGAAACGTCCGGCCAGGGAATTCAGGGCAGCTGAACCAGTCCGAGGTGAACCGCTTCGCGAACCGCGGCCGTCCGGCCGGGGGCTTGCAGTTTATTGAGCAGACTTTTGACATGCGTTTTCACGGTTCCCTCGGCGATCCCCAGTTGGTCCCCGATGTCCTTGTTGCGTTCTCCCTTGGAAACAAGGTTTAGCACATCCAGCTCGCGCTTGCTCAAGACAGGACGACTCAGGTTTTCCACCAGTTTTTGCCCAATGCGCGAGGGAATGCACGTCTTGCCGCCATGCACCTCCCGGATGGTTTCCAGCAGCATTTGCCGGCAAGTGTCTTTAAGCAAATAGCCCCGTGCTCCCGCCTTGAGTGACGAATACACATCCTGTTCACTCTCGAAGGTGGTCAGGACGACAACCTTGCCCGGCAAGTGAAGGGATTGAATTTGTGCATTGGCTTCCAGCCCGTCCATCCGGGGCATTCTCAAGTCCAATAATATGATGTCGGGCAGCAGTTTTTTTGCGAGCTCCACAGCCTCCACGCCGTCGGCTGCCTGCCCAACAACGCGCATGTCTTTTTGGACTTCAATGATGGAAACAATGCCATCACGAACCACCGGATGGTCATCGGCCACGAGAATTCTAATTTTTGGCGGTTTCATTGGGTTTGAGGTGGTTGGCATTTTCGCCCTTTTCGGCCAAGGGCATCTCAACGCGGATGATCGTGCCGCCGGTGGCTGGGCTTTCGATCTTAAGCCGTCCGTCAATGCGCCGTGCCCTTTCACGCATGGATGTCATTCCATAACCGCACTGGCTCCCTGGAGCTTTGGCGTTTGCCAAACCAATCCCGTCGTCTTGAATCGTCAGAATCACCTGATGAGCTTTGAACTCCAGGGTGATCCAAACCGACCTGGCCCGCGCATGTTTCTGGACATTGGTCATCGCCTCCTGCGCGATGCGGAACATTTCGTTCTGAACTGCTGCCGGCAGCGGCAAAGATTTGCCTCGTTGTTTGACATCGCAGACGAGCTGCGTCTCTGTGGACAAACGTTCCGCCTCCTGCATGAGCGCCTCGAACAGCGTGCAACCCTCCATCGCCTTAGGCCGCAGCGCCTGCACCGAGCGGCGGGCCTCGTCCAAGCCAGACCGGGCCAAGTTTTGAATGGTCAAAAGCGCCTGATGGCATTGTGAGTTGTTCACGCCCAGGGAAGTTCCCAAAGCTTCTGTATGCAAAACAATGCCGGCGAAAAATTGAACCAGCGTATCGTGAATTTCGCGGGCCAGCCGGTTGCGCTCTTCGGTCACGGCCACCTCCCAGATAAGCCGAAGGTTTCGGCGCTGGCGGTCTGCCATCTCCAAATGTTGAAAAATGTTCTCCATTCATCCAGTAATGCGACACTCGCCTTCAAAGTTTGCCAAAAATCTTTAAGAAAAGGCGCGGTGCGTGCGACGGATTATTGGGCCGGGGAATTTATCTGGCTGGCCAGCAGTCCCGTGGGTTCACGCAGCAGGATGCGCGCGAAAACCCAGTCGAACCAATTCTGGCTGGAGGCATCATCGTGGCGGCTCCGATGGTGATCGGCGGAGCCGTCGGAGCGGCCTCTACGGCGGCGATTGGCCCACCGGGCGGCAGTGGACGCAGGACAAACTGGAAATCAGTCAGGCGCAATTCTTAGTCGGAAAGATGCAGTGAAACCACGGATGGACACGGATAAAGACCGAAGAAAGGACCACTTCAGCGAACTTGGTAGCAGGCACCGATCGGTGAACTCATTTTCATTTCAGAAAACCGTTCCCAATCCGTGTTTATCTGTGTCCATCCGTGGTTAAAACTTTTTTCTACTGAATCGTTCCGGCTTAGTCGGAACCATGCGGTTGAACTGCGGCAGGAGCGCGGCATTTATGCCGCTTCACCAAACAAATTGCAGGAGGCATGGAGTTCATTTGAGCCACCGTCCAGTGCGGAAGTTGAAGCGGCATAAATGCCGCGCCCCTCCGCGCCAGCCACGCCATCGCCGCCTCACGTGCCATTGCCACTGAATCGATGCGGCTTAGAGCCGGTCTGAAAATGCCGCATTTGCCCTCCTCATCGTCCTCGTTCTCGTGCTCGAAATTCCCCAAGCAAACCGAGGACGAGGACGATTCGTCCCCACACATTTTTCAGGCAGTCTCTTAGGCTGGCCCCCGGAACACGGTGAGCTGAAAAATGAAAAATTCGCGTCAGTAGGTGATGACGACGTTGCCGCCGGAGATGCTGATGCCCGTAATGGTCAGCGTTGTGTCTGACCTGATGCGATAGAACTGCATGCTGCCCGACTGGGGAACCGTTATGGTCTTGGTCGCAAGATTAACGGATTGCCCCGCGGCGTCCGTGAACGGGCCGGTGACCACTGCCGCCGACACCAACGCGACCGAGGCTGTTCCTGTGGTTGGAACGGTGATGGTATTGGCGTCCAGGGCAACTGCTCCATTCCGCGCCAACGCTCTGCCGTCCAGCGTCGCGCCGCTATTCATCGTGATTGAGGTATACGCCAGTATGGTTCCCTTGAAGACCGAAGTCGTTCCAATCGTCGCCGAACTGCCGACCTGCCAAAAGATGTTGGCCGCCTGGGCTCCGCCGGTCAGGATCACCTGACGACCGGAAGTCGTGGTAAGCGTGGATGCCATCTGGAAGATCCAGACCGCATTCGCGTCGCCCAAGCCGTCGAGCGTGAGATCGCCCGACGAAATCGCCAGCGAGGACGTGGAGCTATAGAGGCCATTCGTGAGCGTCAGCCCGCCGAGATTGCCAGACACACCGACCGAGCCCAGGGTTCGGCCGGCGGCATTATTATACGCGGTGGTCAAGTCAAGTTGCGCCTGGGCTGCGGCCGGATCGCCCAAGTGTGTCGTGCCGTTCACCATGGGAGCTCCGGTCACCGTATTGCCAGGGCTGACCCCCAGATCCCCATTGATGGTGGTGGTAGGAATGGTGGTGACCGTGGTAGCGGCCAGGATAGCGAACGTGCCGGCCGATCCAAGCGCCACTGGTGCTTGGGCTGCCGTGGCGTCATAGCGCACGAGCATCTCGGCCAACGCAAGGCCAAGGGTCGTCCCCCACATATTTAAAGTTTTGTGCTTAATTACAGGTGTTTTTTTCATAATATCCCTTTCGAAGCTGGTTGGTTCACTGGCACGCCACCTGAAGGAGCGATGTAGCTGCGCACCCACTTGGCGTTCTTGTAAGTTAGAAACCGTTTTTAACCCTGTCCGAGCTGGACTCCGTGGAACCGATCTCTATCGAGTCACTGACAGTAAGCCCTGCGCGGGCCATTCTCAATGGGGTGTAACCCTAATACGGAACGATGCAGTGAAACCACGGATGGACACGGATAAACACGGATGAAGACCGGAGCAAAGACCACTTCAGCAAACTTGGCGGCAGGCACCGATCGGTGAACGCATTTTCGTTTCAGAAAGCCGTTTCCAATCCGTGTTTATCCGTGTCCATCCGTGGTTAAAATTTTTTTCTACCGAATCGCGTTCTCGATTAAATGATGCCGATCTCCAACACCCCGTCAGCGACGAATCGTGTCAGTGCGATCCAGCGTTTCAGCGCGTAATCAATCGCCTGGCGTCGTGCGCAGCCACTGCCTTTTTCAAGCCGTTATGGCTTGCTTCAGTTACCATCAGTAATGGTATCGGGTTGGATCAATTGCCCGGCTTCGTCCAGCGTAATTCGTGCAAAGAGCCAGGCCAGCCATGAATCTCCCAAATCCACGGCGCCATTGGTGTGCGAAATGCCTGGTGCCAGGGTGTTCCCCTCGGCGAGCGTGGCTCGCGCCACATCCTTTTGTCCAAGTTGCCATTGTGCCATCGCCAGCACAGCACAGCCTTTGGCATGTGCGAAAACTTGAGAGGTTTTCAGGGACTTCTCTGCCCAGACAACCGCTTCGGAAAATTGTCCCTGCCGATATTCGGATAATGCCTTGCACGCTTGGAAATAGGGTTCATCCGGTGCAGAAGTGACCGCCCAGTCTGCCAGCTTATCCACTTGTTTCAAATCGGCTCCGGAATTGGGCAGGAGCAGGCAATCGTCGGCCACCCGCTCAGCGATGTAGGGGTTGGATGTGTTGGTGAACATCGGCAGGATTCTTTGGCAGAGTGGTTCGTAATCAGCGCGGTTCCGGGTTATCGCCAGGAGCCCGGCCAGTATGTGGTAACGGTAATGGTCGGTTGGTTGATATTGGAGTATCAGGGCGGCGTCGGCTGCCGCTTCCTGCCAACGCCCTTGATGACCCATGAATTCAACCCGCGCAGCCAGAACACCAGCGCTGGCCGGCATTTTGACAAACGCGGGAGTCAGCGCTTCATTGAGGAGCTGTTCTGCTTCGCCATATTTTTTCTGAACCAGGAGATCTCGGGCGAGCTCGCCCAATTCCCACAATGTTCCCGGATCCTGGTCTCCCGCCCGCTGGCGCCACAAAGCCAGCGCATTGCGATGCACGGCTTCCGCTTCCGCCCAATGGCCTTCGCTTTCAAGAAGCTGCCCCAAGGAACCCAGCGAAGCCAACGTATCAGGATGATCCTTTCCCAAAAGCTTGCTTTGAATGGAAATGACTCCCAAGAGGACAGCTTGAGCCTCGATTGTCTTCCCTTGTAGTCGCAGGACTTCCCCAAGATCCGCTATTGATTTGACCAAGTAAGGATGATCTTCCGGGAGGAGTTTCTCTTTGATATCAAAGGCCTCCTTTTCCGCTTTTGCCTGCAGATCTAATTTGCCATTGAACCCGGCGGCCAATGCAAGATCGTGAAGAGCCTCGGCCACCACGTCGTCCCTGCCCGGGAGATGCCTGCTCATTTCCAGGAACAGCAGGGCGTTTGTTTCAGCTTCTGGCCAGCGTCGTTCGTTGCCGAGCAGGCGGCACAGGCTCTGCAGCGAATCTGCCACCTCCTCCGTGTTCCCAGGAAATAATTGCCGTCTGATTTCCAGAGCGCGCCGAATCAGCGGTTCCGCTTCCGTGAGCCTCCACTCGTCTCTATACGTGCTGCCCAGACCATCCAGGGAAGCAGCCACATCCGCGTTGGTTGTTCCGAAGAGGTGCTGGCGAATGGCGAGTGCTTCCCGGTGCTCCTTCTCAGCCTCAGCCAAGTGTCCGCCCCTCAAAAGCGCCATTCCCAAATGATAACGCGATGCAGCGACCTCAGCGCTCTGCGGACCATACAGTTCCCCTTCGTCTGCCAGTGCGATACGATCCATTTTTGCAGCCGACTCGTAACAAGAGAGGTCCAAGTAGGCGTTTGCCATCACCCTGCACAATTGACCTTCGACTGCCGGTTGATTGTGCAGTTCTATGCCAACGCGTTCGGCTGTCCGATCCAGAATATCTCGCAAGATCCTGGTATCCCGGCCCTGAGCTACGGAAGGTCTCGCACCCCTGAGCATGTCCTCCAGGATTTTTGTCACTTGCTGACTTTGTTGGCGAGCCTGACGCTCCTGTTCGAGAAGGGTCAAAAGGACAATTAAACTGGCAACGAGGAGGACTGTGATTACGCCAATGCCAAGAAATAGCAGCTTATTGCGCTGCACCGTCTTTTGAAATTTATAAAGGCTGCTGGGAGGACGCGCCGAAACGGGCTCGTTCTCAAGAAAGCGTTGGACGTCCATCGCCAAACCGTTGGCAGTTTCATAACGACGAGTGCGATCCTTTTCAAGAGCCTTCATCGCGATCCAGTCCAGATCGCCGCGCAGTTGCGACAGCAGTTGCGTCGGCTCGACGTGCCGTTGCATGGCCGTTTTGGCCAACTCCCCGCCCGCCAGCGAGCGCAGTTTGGCCGAGGGAGTCGCTGGCTCGCGTTCCCGCAATGTGCGCCGCATTTCATCCACGCCGGATTTTAACAACTCTTTCGTGTCAAACGGCGTTCTCCCCGTCAGCAATTCATACAACAGGACGCCGAGACTGTAGATGTCGCTGCGCGTATCAACACCCAAACCGTTTAATTCCACCTGCTCCGGACTCATGTAAGCGGGTGTGCCAATCAATTGCGCGTGGGTCGTGAACAACGTCTTGTCCGTCAGTCGTTCTTCCGTGGTGGCCTTGGCAATGCCGAAATCAATCACTTTCGGAACCGGCACTCCGTCATTCAGTGTCACAAGGATGTTCGATGGCTTGATGTCCCGATGAATGATTCCTTTTTGATGCGCGTGCTGGATCGCGTGGCAAATCTGGATGAACAGTTCCAACCGCGGTTGCAGCCCAAGCTGGTGCTGGTCGCAATACTCCGTAACTTTCACCCCGTTCACCAGTTCCATTACGAAATAAGGGCGTCCGGTTTCCGTTGCGCCGGCATCAAACACCCGGGCGATGTTCGAATGCTCCATCATCGCCAGCGCCTGCCGTTCGGCTTCAAACCGGGCGATCACATTCCTGGTGTCCATCCCCAGCTTGATGACTTTCAGCGCCACCCGTCGCCGCACCGGCTGCTCCTGCTCAGCCAGATAAACCACCCCGTAACCGCCTTCGCCGATCGGTTGCAGCAGCCTGTAGCGTCCGATCACCGCGCCGGGCTTTTCTTCAGGGGCCAGTTCACTCCGCTCTTCTGTTTGCTCAACCGCGGACTCGAGTTCGCCGGCCAGCGTCATCAAGGATGAGGCGCTTTCAGCAAAGAACTGCTCGGCGTCGCCTTGGGTCGCCAGCAATTCCTCCACGGCGGCACGCAACTCCGCATCTCCGGCGCAAGCCTGGTCGAGGAACAAGTTGCGTTGCACCGGGTCGGTCACTTCCAGCGCCGCGTCAAACATCGCCTTTTCCCGTGAAATCGGAACGCTCATGGGTCTATTCCTAATAATGCGCCAATCGCAGGGTTTTCTTGCCAAAAAAATCGCCTGGGCGCTGGCCCTTGTTCACTCATGAATTCAGCAATTCATTTTGCCAGCCGCGCTGCCTGGCTCGCTTGATTTGGATTGCGGCCCAAATTCAATGTTGCGCCCGGATGTGCCGCAACAACCAGGCCTTGGCATAGGCCCAATGGCGATCCGCCATGCGCTCGGAAATATTCAAGCTCTCGGCCACTTCCTGTCTGGACAAACCACCGAAAAATTTCAACACGACGATGCGGGCTGCCTCGGGATCCTGGGCTTCGAGGCTTTCCAGCGCCTCGTTAATCAACAAAACCTTGTCGTCGGGGGTGGTGTCCGCCAGTTCCAAATCCGCGATGTTATACCGGGCCTGGCCGCCACCGTGCTTCAACCTGGACTTTCGCCGCGCCTTCTCAATTAAAATGCGGCGCATCGCCTCGGCGGCCGCGCCAAAAAAATGCGCCCGATTCTGCCAGGTCCGGTCGCCGTCGGACACCAGCCGCAGCCAGGCCTCGTGCACCAACGCCGTCGGCTGGAGCGTTTGGCCCGACATCTCCTGAGCCATCCGGGCGGTCGCCAGTCGCCGCAGATCGTCATAGACCAGCGTGAGCAACTTTTCAGATGCTCCGCTCTCACTACGGGCGGTCGCCTGTAATACCTGTGTTATCTGACGGTCATCGGGCATGGCGTGAACATGATAAATTCTCAATAATTCGATTCCAAGAACCAATGCGCCGGTAATCACGCACCGGGCCGCGTTCACTGTAGCTTAGGCCAGCTGAACGAGTCCGCGATGAACCGCTTCGCGAACCGCCGCCGTCCCGGGGGGGCTTGCAGTTTTTTAAGCAAACTTTTGACATGCGTCTTCACGGTTCCCTCAAACAATCTCAGTGCGAGTCTTTGGGCAATCGAAAACAGAATATGACATTGTGATATCTGACTCTACTTCTTCACCATTAACCTATAACCGATCCCCGGCTCGGTAAGGAGCAGTTCGGATTGCGACGCGCTTTCTGAGATTTTCCGCCGCAAGTGCGCCATGTGAACGCGCAAATTATGCGCTTGCTCCGCACAAGCCGGTCCCCAAACCTCCTTTAAAATCTGCCGGTGCGTCAGCACTTTACCGGCGTGCTGAACGAAATATCGCAACAGCGCATACTCCGTTGCAGTCAACTTCACCCGCTTGCCTTTCACCTTGACCAGACGGGCAACCAGATCCACAGCCAGATGTCCGCTGTGGAAAACGGTCACGTCCAGCACGGAGTCCGCATGCCTTTGCGTCACGCGAAGCCGCGCCAGCAATTCGCCCATGCCAAAGGGCTTCGTCATGTAATCATCCGCGCCGTGATCGAGTGACGCGATCTTGTCCTCCTCCCGGTCACGAATTGATAAAACGACGACGGGCACACTGCTCCATTCCCGCAACCGCTTTAACAGGCTCACGCCGTCCATGTCTGGCAAACCCAACTCCAGAAGCACCACATCTGGTCGTAGCCGCGCCGCTTCAATCAGCCCCAACTCGCCGTTGGCAGCTTCGAATACTCGATAGCCGTTTGCCTCCAGACTTATCTGAAGCAGGCGGCGGGTCTGCACTTCATTGTCTATCACCAACGCCACTTGATTTGAGTAATTCGGGTTCATGTTTTTTCTTTGAGAAATAGTGGCTCGAGATGAGTGCTACCAACCAGCCGGGCCTGCTCGCGAAGTTCGAGGGAAGGCCAGGTTGAAGCTTAATCCTGCTGCGAAAAAAGTCATGATCTTGTTCAAGCGACGGAGCGTTGTTTGCCGGCCCAAAAATGCTCGCGCAAAACGCGCTTGAGAATTTTTCCAGAGCCGCTTTTGGGCAATTCAGTTTCAGATAAATCTATCTGCCGGGGGATTTTGTAAGGTGACAACCGGGCTCGGCAATGCCGGACCAGTTCTTCCTTGGTCAGCGTTGCGTGCGGCTTCAACACCACGCAAGCCGTCACCAACTCGCCCCACTGCTTATCCGGTATGCCGAAGACGGCGGCCTCCAAAACGGCCGCGTGCTCATAAATCACGGATTCGACTTCGTTGCTGTAAACTTTTTCGCCGCCCGTGACAATCATGTCTTTTATCCGGTCAACAATGTAGAAGTAGCCGGCGGTGTCCTGGTAACCGAGGTCGCCGGTGTGAAAAAATCCGTCACGAAACACAGCGGAAGTTTCTCTCACGTTGTTCCAGTAACCCCGCATGATGTTTGCGCCGCGTGCCACGAGTTCGCCGCGCTCTCCCGCCTCCAGCGCTTTCCCCGTTTCGTCCACGACCTGCACTTCAACGCCGGGACAGGGACGACCACAGGACATCAATCGGTCGGGGGTATGCTCTTGATCCCGCAATCCGGTGAGGTATCCCGTTTCACTCAATCCATACACTTGGACCAGCCGTGTGTTCGGAAGAATGTCCCGCATCCGGCGAATCGTCTCCGGGGCGATGGGTGAGCCGCCATACGCCAGCAGCACCAGGCTGCTTAAATCATACCGCTTGATGTCGGCGAATTGGGTCAGAAGATTCATCATGGTCGGCACCAACACCGCGTGACTGATCCGGTTGCTGGCGACCGCCTCGCAAAAGTCCTCCGGGCTGAAACGCGGGAGCGCCACCTGGCAGGCGCCGAAGGCAGGCGCCGCGAACATCGCGGGAAAATCGGCGATATGAAAGATGGGGGCGGAATGTAGATAGATACCGCCCTCCCGATAAGTCATCCAGTAATTCAGATCGTGAATATTTGCCAGGACATTCGAGTGCGTCAGCATCACGCCTTTGGGCCGTCCAGTGGTGCCACTGGTGTAAATGAGGGCAAGCACAGCATCCGGGTCATAGAATACATCCGGACAGGAACCAGACGAGGCCTCGAACACTTCTTTATCCAAAACCCGCTGCCATTCCAAATGCACGCCCGGGGTGGGCAGGGAAGAGTGGCGCACCAGCCCACGCGGATTGGCATCTTCCAGGACGAGGTCGATCTCATGCGCTGAATACCGGGTATTGAGCGGAACCACGACGACACCCAGGCGGCTGCATGCGTAAATCAATTCAAGATATTCGGATTCGTTTGGAAGGTGAATGGCCAGCCGGTCTCCGGCCTTGAAGCCGAGCCGGTGGAGTTCGGCGGCAATTTGTTCTATGCGCTGATGGAGTTCGCGAAAAGTAAGTCGCTTTCCGCCGACGGCAAGGGCAGCCAGTTCCGGATAATATCTTGCCGCCCGTGCGATGGACTGCGCATAAATCATTTTGGGTTAAATCCCGCGCTCGCGGACGATGGCATTGTTGTCGTCATATTCAGCTTCAATCTTTTCCGGCCAGGCATAAATCATCCGGCCCGAACCGTTGTGCCGCGAGTGCCGGGTGTTTGGGACAAACCGGAAACAGCCCGTCTATCGCGGCAAGCGATGCATCCAGATCCAATTCGAATCGGTAACGCGCCAGTTCCGCGACGGTGATCATCCGGAGGCCGTGCTTCTTGCAAAACCGGACGAGGTCAGGCACGCGCGCCATCGTCCCATCATCGTTGATGATCTCGCAGATCACGCCGGCGGGATGGAGTCCCGCGAGACTGGCAAGATCAACGGCGGCCTCTGTCTGACCTCGGCGCTCCAGGACACCTCCCGGGCGGGCGCAGAGTGGGAACACATGTCCCGGCCGCGCGAAGTCTTCTGGACCACTGGTTGGATTGATGGCGGACCTGATTGTGTGCGCCCGATCGTGGGCCGATATGCCGGTGGTGACGCCGGCGCCCATCGCATCAATCGAGACGGTAAACGCGATGCCGCCCAACGCGGTGTTATCCGGCGCCATTGGGGCCAGTTCCAGTTCATCGAGCCTTTCGCCGGTCATGGCCAGGCAGATGAGTCCCCGGCCCTGAGTGGCCATGAAATTGATTGCCTCGGGCGTGATCATTTCCGCCGCCATGGTCAGGTCGCCTTCGTTTTCGCGATCCTCATCATCCACCACGACGATCATGCGTCCGGCTCTCAGCTCGCAGAGAGCGTCCTCGATGCTCGCAAACTCAAATTCCGGTTCAGTCAAGGCATCGCGTGATTCCGGTGGCAGTTCCAGATTCAGGGTGTGTCCCATTTTTTCCTTTTTGGTCCGCAGGTAGGGGAGGGAATGTTGTGTGGGCGCAGCCTCGCACGGAATCTGCGCCATAACCTCAATACCGGCATCGGACAGCGCCTGAGACTTGTGCGGATTATTCGAAAGCAGGCGGACTTGCCCGATGCCCATTTCGTGCAGGATCGCGACCGGCAAACTGAAATCCCGGCAATCAGTCGGAAATCCCAGCGCATGATTTGCGTCCACCGTATCCAGGCCGGCGTCCTGGAGCGCGTAAGCCCGCAACTTGGCCATCAGTCCAATGCCACGCCCCTCCTGATACTCGTAGATCAGCAGTCCGTGTCCTGCTTCCGCAATGGCCCGCATGGCCAGTTCCAGTTGCGCGTGGCAGTCGCAGCGAAGCGACCCGAGCATCTCGCCGGTGAAGCACTGCGAATGAATGCGCACCAGCGGAGGTTTGCCCGCAAGGTTGCCCATGACGAACGCGAGGGCAGTTTCGATTCGTCCAATTCCATTCACCAACTCGCGTTCGAATCCCAAGGCCTGAAACATACCCCAACGGGTGGGCAGTTGGGTGGAGACAACCCGCCGAAGGCTAAAGACGCTGCCTTGATGAGTTTGACCTTTCATGTTTGAAACGATTGGCGTTTGTAGCAATGGTAAACCAGAACGAAATGCAGTCTTCCGGTTCAGGGTTCAACTGCCGTATTTGAAAGAGAGCAACACGCGCGTGCGATACGCCTTCACTTTGCCGCCCTCAACCTTCAGGTCCATTTTCACAACTTCGGCAATCCGCAAATCACGCAACGTGCGCGAGGCGGTTTCCACCGCATTTTTCCCGGCGTCCTCCCAGGATTTGGTGCTCGTCCCGATCACCTCGGTCACTTTATAGACTGATTCTTCAGTTTGTTTGGTCATACTTTGTCCTTTCCATTGGTTTGTCAGGTTTGCATTACCGGTTCCTTCATTCCTGAGAAATTCGGCGGGCGCTTCTCAAGGAAGGCCGTGAATGCCTCCCTGGCTTCCGCGGAGCGGACGCGCACGGAGAATACTTCGAGTTCGAGCTTTACCGCCCGCTCAAGTTGCTCGCGCGTTGACTGCTTCATGAGTCGTTTGCAGGCCTTTAGTGCGGCGGTCGGTTTCTCGGCCAGTTTCTGCGCCGTCTCAGTGGCTGTCGCCAGCAAGTTCTGGTCGGGCACCACCCGGGTCACCAAACCAAGTTCCTCGGCGCGCCTGGCGTCGAAAGGCATTCCCAGTAAAATCAACTCAGCCGCACGGAGGTATCCAATCCGCCCCGGAACGGTGCAGCTGGTTCCGAATTCCGGAACCAAGGCAAGATTGATGAACGGCATTTGAAATTTCGCGCTCTCGCCCGCGAACACGAAGTCGCAGTGGGTCAGCATGGTGGTTCCACCTCCGATCGCGGCGCCTTGCACTGCGGCGACGATCGGTTTATCAAAGTTAATCAGCGCCTGCATTAGACGAGCCTGTGGACTTTCACCTGAACTGAGAGGGTTCTCCAGAAAGTCTTTTATATCATTGCCTGCGCAAAATGAATTCCCTGCACCGTGCCAAAGCACCACGTGAATCTCATCGTCCTTCGCAGCGCTATTGAGCAACTCTGCCAAGGTGATGTACATGGCCGATGTCATCGCATTTTTTCTTGCGGGCCGATTCAATTGGACCCGCAAGATGGGCCCGCTGCGTTCGTTAATAATGTCGCTCATATTTGATCTCCTACGCTGCTTTCGCGGGTGTGGTTGACATCCCGATGGCGCCACCTGTGCGCAGGCGTTCGATTTCTTTCGCGTCAAATCCCAATTCTTGGAGAACCTCTTCGTTGTGTTCGCCAATTTTTGGAGCGCGCCGGGCAGGCACTTTGGCGACTCCATGCACCTGCATGGGGCTGCTGACTGTGAATTTGATGTTTTCGCCGGCATCTTCCAGCGGAACGACGATGTCGTTGGCTTTCAATTGCGGGTCGTTAATGACTTCCTGAGGCCCACGCACAGCACCGAACGGGACATGGACGCCATTGAAGACTTCATACCAATGCGCCATCGGCTGCGAGCCGAACACTTCATCGAAAATGGCGGTGAGTTGCGGCATGTTCTGCATTAACTTGGCCGGATCGGAGAAGCGCGGGTCGGTCAGGAGATCCGCGCGGCCAATGGCTTTCGCCACGGCGGCCAGTTTGTCAGGTGTGACGACAAGAACGAACCAAGTGTCATCCGAAGCTCGATACACATTGAAAGCCGCATTGGCAGGATGCTTTCGGTCATGCAGCCCGAAAAAATTCGCTTCGCACAGCGCGGCCTGGACGAAAACACTCGCCGCCCAGATGCCTGAAGCGAGCAGAGAGATCGTGACATTGGATCCTTTGCCGGTGCGCTCACGACGATAAAGCGCCGTCACAATCGCCGAATACAAGCCGACGGCGGTTGCATTGTCGCCGCTACCGGCCACCGGCCAGGTCGGCGGCATGCCGGCGTCACGGGTCAGGGACAACAAACCGCTTCTCGCCCAGTAGGCCGTGATATCAAATCCCGGAAGATTGGCGTCAGGACCTTTTTCGCCGAAACCGGTAACGTCCGCATAGATCAGACGCGGATTCCACTGCACGAGATCGTCGTATTCGAGCTTCAAGCGCTTGCGTGCGGGGTGCGGCGTGTTGACGATGAGCACGTCGGCCCACTTGACCAGCCGCTCGAGCACCTCTTGAGCGCTCGGAGATTTAAGATCGAGCGTGATGCCACGTTTGTTGCGGTTGGCCAATTGGAAGGGATAGGCGTCTTTCGACTGCGGATGCGGAGGGAACTTGTGCCCCATTCTCCAGAGTTCGCCGGCAGGGGGCTCCACTTTGACGACGTCCGCGCCAAAGTCAGACAGAATCACTGCCGCGCTGGGACCGGCGATGAAGCTGGCCATCTCCACTACTTTCAATCCGGCAAAAATATTTTCACTCATATTGTTTTCCTCTTTTTAACGTATCCGGTTGTGGTCATTTCTTGTTGTTATCGTCCACGAAATTGTGGAGCGCGTTTTTCAAGGAAGGCCGAGGTGCCTTCTTTCTTGTCTTCGGTCCCGGCGCAAAGCCCGAAGAACGAAGCCTCCAGTGCCAGACCCTCGTCCTGGTTCGTTTCCAATCCCTTGTTCACGGCTGCGAGCGAATGCTTGATGGCGACCGGGGCGTTGGAGAAGATTTGCTTCAGGATGGCTTCGGCGCGGGGAATTAAATTGGCGGCGGTAACGACTTCGTTGACCAGCCCGATGCGATAAGCCTCCTGAGCGGTGATCATCTCCCCGGTAAGAATGAGTTGCAACGCGCGGCCCTTCCCGACCAGCCGCGGCAGCCGCTGCGTTCCACCACCGCCCGGCAGGAGCCCTAACTTCACTTCGGGCTGGCCGAATTTTGCGGACTCAACGGCAATCCGAATCGTGCAGGCCATGGCCGTTTCACAGCCGCCGCCGAGCGCGAAGCCATTGATGGCCGCGATCACCGGCTTGCCGAGGTCTTCAACCAGATTGAGGACCGATTGTCCGTTGCTGCTGAATTCTTCGGCTCCGACCGACGACAAATGAGCGAGTTCTCCGATGTCCGCTCCCGCGATGAACGCCTTGTCACCGGCCCCGGTTAGAATAACGCCGCACACTTCGGCATCATTGCGTGCTTCTTCAAACGCAGTTCGCAGCTCTTCCCAGGTCTTGTTATTCAGCGCATTGAGAACCTTGGGACGATTGAGCGTCACATAGGCGATGGCGCCCTTCTTCTCATACAACACGTTTTCGAGCGATAATTCTGTTGTGGTCGCACTCATAATATTTTTCCATCCATTTTTTTGTCGGGTGAACGAAGCCGCTGCGTCACACAAAGGCGCTGAATCCCGTGATCGCCTTGCCAAGGATGAGGTTTTGGATTTGGAAGGTGCCCTCGTAAGTGTAGAGCGCTTCACAGTCGTTGAAGAAGCGGGCGACCTTGTAGTCGGCAACGATGCCATTACCGCCCAGGATTTCTCTGGCCCACGCGACCGTCTCACGACATTTGGACGTGCAGAACGCCTTCGCCATCGCCGCATGGGCGTCGCTGAGCTTGCCTTCGGCATGCAATTGCGCCTGGCGCACGATCAGGCACTGCGAGGCGGTAATGTTGGCAATCATCTTCGCGAGCAGCTCCTGCACGAGCTGAAACGAGCCGATCGGTCTACCGAACTGCAAACGTTCCTGGGAATATTTAAGCGCAGCCTCATACGCGCCCATCGCGCAGCCCGTCGACATCCAGGCAACGGCGTAGCGGGTCATCTTCAGCACCTTCGCGGTATCCTTGAAAGAGTTGCCGCCTTGAAGCCGGTTTGCTTCCGGCACGCGCACATCCTTCAACGTGATGTGGCCGTTCTGCACGACCTTGAGCGCGACTTTGTTCTCAATCTTTTCAACACTGAAGCCGGGCGTCGTCTTGTTCTCGACGATGAAGCCCTTGACCTGGTTATCGGCGAGGTCACGCGCCCATATGATGGAAATATCGCACCACGGAGCGTTGCCGATCCACCGCTTCTCGCCGTTAAGTATCCAGGTATCGCCCTCGCGCTTCGCCGAAGTCATCAGGCCCTTGGACGCGCCGGAACCCACCAGCGGCTCGGTCAGACCAAAACAGCCGATTTTTTCGAGGCGCGCCATCGGCGGCAACCATTTCTGTTTCTGCTCCTCTGATCCGTCAATGTAGATGGAGCCCATCGCCAGACCGTCGTGTACAGCCAGGAAGGTCGAGAACGATGGGTCAATGCGGGCCATCTCCATCAGGACAAAGCCCAGCAGCGCCAAGCTTCCGCCCGCACACCCGTAGCCCTTCATCGCGACGCCGCCGATACCCAGTTCCTTTACCGCCGGCAATAGCTCGAATGGAAACGCATCTTCCACCCAATACTTGGTGATAATCGGCTCGACCTTCGCTTCCATGAACGCGCGCACGCGCTTCACGACCGCAAGCTCCTGGGACGGCAGGGTTTCGTATAGGTAGTAGAAGTCGGTGTTAGGTGCCGGCAGTGGCTTGGGTTGCTTTGTGGTTTTTGCCGTGGTTGGAGCGGCGGATGGTTTCGCCGCGGTTTCTGTAGCTGTCATTTTAGTTCTCCTTTATTTTGGTTGAGATTAAATTGGTATTTTTCGTGACGTCGCCAAACAGGACGCCGCCTTTCCTGGATTAAGGTTTTCCGTTTTCGCCAGCATTCGCGCGTAACTTGAGAAGTCCGACTAACACCCGGTTTTCGTCTTTGGCGATTTCTCCGACGGAGCGTCCTCCTGCTTCGCGCATGACTCCCTCAACCACTTTTTGCTTCAGCTCCGGCGTGATGTTTGGGGTTCCAAGGGCTTTCATCATGCCCTGTATTGGTTCCATCAGGTGCTCCATGAAATGATTGATTCCGCCCGCGCCGCCGCCCAGATGCCATTGCAAGCTTTGGCCCATCACGCCCCAACGAAGGCCCGGCCCATAACAAACAGCCGCGTCAGTGTCCTCGACACTCAGCACGCCCTGCTCGATGAGATAAAGCATCTCTCGATACAGTGCAGCCTGGAACCGGTTGGCGACGTGCCCGGGAAGTTCCTTCTTCAAATGAATCGCTTTCTTGCCAATGGAGGCGTAAAAGCTCATCGCTTGCTGGATGGCATCGGGCGATGTCTTGCTGCCGCCGACGACTTCGACCAACGGAATGATATGCGGCGGATTAAAAGGATGCCCGATGACGACACGTTCCGGGTGCTTGCATTTCGATTGAATAACACTCGGTGTGATTCCTGATGAACTCGAGGCGAGCAGTGAATCAACCGGAGTAAACTCATCCATTTCGGCATAGAGCTTCATCTTAAAGTCCGGGCGCTCCGGTGCGTTTTCCTGGACAAGGTCCGCCTGCGAGAGCGCTTGCTTCATGTCCGTCGTGAAGCTCAACCGGTCACGACACGCGCCCTGAGAGAGACCAATGTTCGTCAGGTCCGACCAGGCTTCATCAACATACTTGCGCAATGCGGCTTCTGCGTTCGGTCCGGGATCGGTCGCAACGACGTCAATGCCTTTGGCGAGATATTGGGCAGCCCAACTTGCGCCGATGACGCCCGTGCCAACGATGGCGATTCTTTTGATTGGCTTGTTGTAGTTCATAGTCTTTTTCATTTAATTGTTGAATGGTTGAATAAGTTTGGTGTTTGTTGGATCAGGGAATTTCCGCGTAGGCGATACCGGTCAAATTTCCCTGGAGACCGAGCAATATCTTCTCCTCGGATCCGTCAAGCTTGGTACTGTAAACGTCGCCGGACAGATCGGTGAAAAACATCCGGTTGCCCTTGAGATCCAGAGCGATCCCAATACCTTCCATCAGGTGTTGGACCAAAATCTCCGGCGTGACCTCGCCAGGTTTTGCGTCCATGGACGCGCGGTTCACCGTGTTGCCGCGCGGTGGATCGCCACGATCCGTCCAATACAGGACGCGATTCTCGAGATCGAGCTCCAGATCAATCGGCTCCGGCAACTTGTCGAACAAGACTTCGATGTCGCTGCGGTTGGCCGGAGTCTCTCCCTTGGGGATTTCAATGTTCGCGCGAAAAATGCGCCCTCTGTCGGCTTTAGTCGGTCCCTTTTGCGTCCAGTAGATTTTGCCGCGCTTGGGGTCAACCGTGATGCCCACGCACCATTTGGTGGCATCGGGGCCGGGACGCGCATCACCTCCGCTGCTGTCCACGAGGGTTTCAATTTTCGTCCCATCGAGGTTACAGCGCATGACGCGCATCCCCTCGCGATCGCACCAATACAGCTTGCCGCCAGCCTTTTCGAGATGAAGCTGTTTCGGTGTGAAGGTGCCCCCTTTGGGAACAACGGTCTGACGATGCTTGCCGTCCAGATCTACCCGTTCGATGGAGCCGTCGTTCTCGCTAGGAACGCCCATGTTGGTCCAATAGATGTGGCCGGCGTTGACATCCACCACGATCCCATCGGGGATTGGGCCTGCTCCAGTTACGAGGACCTTCCGGTCCGAACCGTCGGGTTTCACCGAGAGAATACGACCACCGCTTCCGTCCAGAAAATACAGGAGGTCAACCGTGGTTTTACCGCCAGACGCGGCGCGTTTTGCTTTAGGGAGTGTGGATGCAGGCATATTGTCTCTTTTATTAATTGGTTTATTTTTTACTGCTGCCGCTGAACCATCTGGACCTTTGGCTTTATGCGTTTGCTTCCTGATCGCTCATCAGCGGCCAAAGACTTGTTTAGGATTCATTTTCAAATCCATCCAGACTCTAGCAGCCGGATGCTTCCGGTTCTATTTGGCCTTGGACAGAATTCAGGTTGCGGCAATGGAGCGACTGGTTGTTCTTCCTTTCGAGAGAGCCTTGTCCCGGCAGGGTTGATTTCTCCAAAACCAAAGCTGGGTCGTGAGACTTGTTCGAATACGGTTCGCCCACCGCTTTCGTATCCTGCACGAAGTTCTGCACGGCCTCCCGAATCGAGCCTGCAACGTGGGCGCGCGGAGCGGCGAATTTTGGAGTGAACCACGGGAACAGGCCGATGAGATCGTGAATGACGAGCACCTGTCCGTCGCAATCCGGGCCTGAGCCGATGCCTATGGTGGGAATGGTCATCGTGGCGGTGATTTTACGCGCCACTTCAGGGCGCACCAACTCCATCACCACAGCGAAGGCACCCGCCTTTTCCACCGCGACCGCATCGGCGTAGAGCTGTCCGGCTTCAGTGGGCGTCTTGCCTTTGATCTTGTAGCCGCCCTCAACGCGGACCTGCTGCGGCAGCATGCCGATGTGACCCATCACGGGGATTCCTGCCGCGACGATGGCGGCGATTTCGCGGGAACGGCTCGCGCCGCCTTCCAGCTTTACGCCATGCGCACCGGCCTCGTGGAGCCGCGTGGCATTTTGCACCGCCAGCTCCGGCGTGTCCACGCTGCCAATCGGAAGGTCCGCAACCACCAATGCACTGTTCACGCCGCGCACAACCGCCCGGCAATGGTGGAGCATGTCCTCCATGGTCACGCTGGTCGTGTCCGGATAGCCAAGCACAACCATGCCGAGCGAATCACCCACCAGCACGAGGTCCACATCGCTTTCATCCAGCAACCGGGCCATGGGATAATCGTAGGCGGTGAGCATGGCGAGTTTTTCGCCACAAGCCTTGCGTTCGCGAAAGGAGAGGGTCACAGTGCTACAACCCTTCAGGGGCGGCCTCCATGGATTTTGAGGCGCCGAAAACAAGTTTTCTGTGCGATTTTTGGATTCGCCAAACTCGACCAGCCGGTTTCTGATTGCTGTTGAATTCATGTTTCCTTTCGCTCTTCGGCCATCATTTTATTGCCGGCGTGGCTTTGGGAGCCGTGTGTTCTGTTGGTTTCGGACTTGCCGGTTCAGAACAACGATGATTCACGATCAGCCGCGAGCCGTGCTGGTCGGTCAGGTAGGTCCAAACCCATTGAACGAAGACGCTCACTCGCAGGCTGGATGTGGCCAGGAACTCGAGATGCACCGCCGCCCATGCAAGCCAGGCCGGCAGGCCGCTCAAATGAACCTTGCCGCTTTGCAATACGGCGAAACCTTTGCCGACGACTGCCAGGTTGCCTTTGTCGAAATAGCGAAACGGTCCCGGTGGCGAAGAAGCTTTGATGCGAGCGCGAATGACTTTTCCTGCATAGCGCCCCTGTTGCATTGCCACTTGCGCCACGCCCGGTAACGGCTTGCCGTCTTGATCGAGTGACGCGGTGTCGCCGACCACGAAAATTTCCGGATGATTGGGCACGGTCAGGTCTTTTTGGATCCGCACCCGCCCGGCGCGATCGGTCTCGACCCCTAGCCATTTGCCGGCGGGTGACGGAGCCACTCCTGCCGTCCAGATCACGGTCTTGCTCGCGATGCGCTCGCCGGCCACGATGACGCCTTGTTCATCAATCCGGTCCACGCCGTGGCCCAACCGGACCTCCACACCCAACTGTTCGAGCCGGTTTTTTGCCGCCTTTGAAAGCTCTTCAGAAAATGAACCCAGCACTCGCGGCGACTGATCCACCAGGACAATTCGAGCCGAGGCGGGATCAATCCGACGAAATTCCGATTTGAACGTCTTGTGGACGAGAAAGGCGATGGCGCTGGCCATTTCCACGCCGGTAGGTCCGGCGCCCACCAGCACGAAGGTCAACAGGTCCCGGTGACGGCTGGTATCTTCCTCGGCTTCCGCCTGTTCAAACGCCTGTAAAATTTTATTCCGAAGGGCGACCGCGTCCGCCAGGTTTTTCAATCCCGGCGCGAACTTTTCAAATTCATCATGACCAAAATAACTGTGCCGCACGCCAGTCGCCACAATCAGGTAATCGTAAGGCATCGCCACTCCCTCACGGTCAGCCGTGTTCACCAAGACACGCCGCTGGTCTTTGTCCACACCCGTAACCTCTCCAAGAAGCACGGTGGTATTTTTCTGATGCCGCAGAATTCCGCGAATCGGCGAGGCGATTTGCCCCGGCGTCAACACCGCCGTCGCAACTTGATAAAGCAGTGGTTGGAATAAATGATGGTTTGCGCGGTCAACCAAAGTGATGTGAACTGGCGTGTGCTTGAGAGCTTTGGCAGCCGCCAGACCACCGAAACCACCACCAACGATTACCACACGTGGAGCGCGACTACTCATGGTTGTTTGCGAATTGCCGCCGTCCCGGCGGCCTGCGATACGCATTTGGTATTTGCCTTCATTACAGTTGAAACCCTAACCGGAACGCGAAAGCGGCTCAATTTGGCTTCGGACTGAATTTGGAGTGCCGCCAGAGAGTGCCGCTTTCTTAACTCTTTCGAGGTAGCCACTGCCGGTTGACCGAATTCGCAGGGGAGCTGTCGGGTCTGATCAGCAGCCAACGGCGAGGGCAGGGGGAAAAACAATCTCTATACAGTGCATTTTCAAGTGCAACCGGCTGGGGATTGTGCCCCCTTCGGACGCACCTTATGTCATCGCTAACGGAACAATTTCACCAAAGTTTAGAAGCTATTCTTTGAACGTCTTTATGCGATATGCTGGTGCGTGGCCCGGCGATTTAGGAGACCTGTCGGCTCTCCGTCTTTTAAAAAAAAGCGCGGACATTACTGAGCAGTCGCGGTTTTTTATCTTTCAAGATGTATACTACAAGAGCATTTGTTCTCCAATGTTTATGGTAGCCATGTGGGATGCAAATGGTGATGTGATGGCGAATTATCCCTCTATTGACCACAACTTAGGCCAGTTGAACGAGTCCGCGATGAACCGCTTCGCGAACCGCCGCCGTCCGGCCGGGGGCCTGCAGTTTTTTAAGCAAACTTTTGACATGCGTCTTCACGGTTCCCTCGGCGATCCCCAGTTGGTCCCCGATGTCCTTGTTGCTTTTGCCCTCGGCGACCAGTTTTAGAATATCCAGTTCACGCGCACTCAATACGGGACGGCTCATGTTTTCCACCAGCTTTTGGCCAATGCGCGGCGGAATGCATGTTTTGCCTCCATGCACCTGCCGGATCGTATCCAACAGCACCGGACGCGGTGCGTCTTTGAGCAGATAGCCGCGCGCTCCGGCCTTGAGCGCCAGATGCACATCCTGTTCGCTGTCGAAGGTGGTTAAAACAATGACCTTGCTTGACACATGGAGGGATTGAAGTTGCGCGATCACTTCCAGCCCGTCCATGCGCGGCATTCTCAAGTCCAGCAAAAGGATGTCGGGCAGAAGTTTGGTTGCCAGGTCCACGGCCTCCTTGCCGTCGCCGGCTTGCGCCACAATGCACATGTCCTTTTCGACTTCGACGAGGGACACAATGCCGTCACGAACGACCGGATGATCGTCGGCCACGAGAATTCGGATTTTGGGTGGTTTCATATGGTTTGGCTTTGTGGTTTCTTCCTTTCAGTCAATGGCACCAGGACACGAATGGCAGTGCCGCCGCCGGTGGGGTTTGTGATCTCAATCTGTCCGCCGATGCGTTGGGCTCTTTCGCGCATGGTGGAAAGCCCATAACCGCCCCTGGGTTTCGGGGAATCGGTTGCGGCTAATCCAATTCCATCGTCCCGGACGGTCAGTATGGTCTGATTATCTCTGAAGTTCAACGTGATCCCAACCGACTTTGCCTGCGCATGTTTGCAGACATTCGTCATCGCCTCCTGCGCGATGCGGAACAATTCATTTTGAATTTCCGCCGACAGCATCAACGCCGCGCCCTGTTGTTTGAAATCGCAGGCAAACTTCGCATCCTCGGAATAGCGTTTCGCCATCTGCTCCAGAGCTTGCGACAGCGTGCTGCCTTCCAATGCCCTGGGTCGAAGCGCCTGAACCGAACGGCGTGCTTCTTCCAAGCCGGATCGCGCCAGTTTTTGGATGTGCGAGAGCGCTCGTTTGCTCCGCAGCTTGTTCACTCCCAAAGCGGCGCCCAGCGCCTCGCTGTGCAATACAACGCCCGCAAACGCCTGGGCAAGGGTATCGTGAATTTCGCGGGCCATCCGGTTGCGTTCGTCCATCACCGCCATCTGCTCGGTGCGATGCGCCAGACGGCTGAGTTGCAAGGCGAGGGTGGCGTGGTTCACCAGAGCCTGGGCAAGTTCAAGATCGTCGGTGGTGAATTTCCCGGACGACTGGAAATGCAATTCAAGAAAACCCAGGTTCTGCCCGCCAATCACCAGCGGCACAAGCACCAGCCTTTTGACTCCCTCGGCGCGCAGCATTTCGAAATATTGAGGCACCGGCGTTGAATTCTGGTCCGGAAATTCGAAAACTTGCGGTGTCCTGGCAATGCATTTGGATCGCCAGACATCCGCGAATTCTTCGGGGCGTCTGGTATTTCTATCGTCCGCCACCCGATCCCGCGAATCCGCGGAATGGCTGGACAGTTGCAGGGACAACTCGCCGAGAGCCTCGTCAAACAGCCAAAGTTCCCAGGATTTCGGATGGAATTGCTTGATGATCTCGGCAATGATGTCCTTAAAGAAGCGGCTCACGTCCAACTTTTCTACAAACGCGTTCAGGGCCAACCGGATCGCTTCTCTTTGGCTTTGTGTCCGTTCTTCAGCGCGCTTGCGTTCGGTAATGTCCATGGTGGAACCAATGAACTCCACCAATTCATCCGTCTGGTTCAAAACGGCGTGTCCCACCCCGTGCAGATGTCGGATGGACCAATCCGGTGTGACAATTCGAAATTCCTGTTCAAAATCTCTTTTATCCCGAATGGCAGAATCAAAGGCGCGCCGCAGGCCAGTCCGGTTGTCCGGGTGCACCCTTTCCCAAAATACGTCCAGGGAGGGATTGATGGCTTGCGGATCAAGACCGAGAATTCGGAAATGTTCCTGTGACCATGTCACTTTTCCGGTGGATGCATTCCAGCCCCAACTCCCCGTGTGACTGAGCCTCTGCCCTTCGGCAAGGAATGCCTCGCTGCGGCGCAACTGCTCTTCGGACTCCTTGCGCTCAATGGCAACCCGCGCCAGGTGAACCGCCAGTTCGATCAGGTCTAAATCACTCGGGCTCGGGCTGCGAGGCTCACGATAGTACAGGCAGACGGTTCCCAACACCTTCCCTTCTGAAGAGAGGATCGGATATGACCACGAGGCTCGCAGTCCGTAGCTCAAGGCTGAAGCACGATGGTCCGCCACCTCCCAAAGCGGGTCGGTCGCAATGTCCGAGACGATGACCGGCGATCCCCGATACGCCGCCGTGCCGCAAGAACCGGCACAGGGTCCGATGGGCAGGCTGGCGATCTGCCGCGTCCAACCTTCTGGAAGACCAGGTCCCGCCAGGGATTCCAGATGAATGCCGTCCGGACCAAGCAACAATACAGAAGCCAGCGTGCCGCGGCGCTGCTCCTCAATCATCAGACACAAGGCATTCAGGATCTCCTTGAGGGCAACGCCGGTTGCGATCATCTCGTGAAGGCCTTTTTCAGCCGTGAGCAACGCCTCCCCTCTTTTGCGCTCTTCGATTTCTATGCTTGAGCCATACCATTTGACGATCTCGCCCGCTTCGTTGCGCTGGGGCTGTTTACGATGAAGGAGCCAGCGATATTCCCCGTCCGCCCGCCGCACGCGCGACTCAGCGACCAAAGGTTGTCCGGATTCAAGCGATGCCCGCCACTGGTTCAACAACTCTTCCACGTCCTCAGGATGAATCGCTGCGGTCCATCGCCAGCCGAGCAAATCTGTAATCGGGAGACCGAGATATTCCAGCCAGCCACGGTTGAAGAAGTCGAGGTCGCCACTGGGCAAAGCCGTGTGAACAAATGCCGGAGTGGTATCCACCAGATGGCGATACTTGCTCTCGCTCGTCCGCAATTCCTCCTCGGCCCGTTTACGGTCTTCAATATCGGTGGTGGTTCCATGCCATTGAATGATATTTCCGGTTTCATCCCGGAGGGGCACGCCGCGGCACAGACACCAGCGATACTTTCCGTCAGCCCGTCGAAAACGTGCTTCAGCCTCGAACGGTTTACCGGCCGCGATCGCCGTCAGCCACTTGTCCTTGAGCGCGGCAGCGTCTTCGGAGTGAATGGCGACCGTCCAGCCCCAATTCAATGCCTCCTCCATGGAAAGACCCGTATAATCAAGCCAGCCGCGGCTGAGGAATTCGCAGGAGCCGTCCGGCCGGTCGCTCCACGCCATGGTCGGAATCGTATCGATGATGATTCGGAGTCGATCTTCGGATTTCTTGATCTCCGCCAGTGCTTTTTCCAATTTCACCCTGGCCTGGTGTTGCTCCGTGACGTCGATCACTGTGCCCATGTATTCAATGAGATTGCCGGCAGGGTCGAGAACCGGATGACCCGTGGTGTGAATGTCCCGGACGGCGCCATCTGGCAGCACGAGGCGGAAGTCCGTTTCAAACTCGATCTTCTCACGGACCACCCGCTGCATCAGTTCTTTCAACCTGGGTTGGTCATCCGGATGAATCCGCTGGAACAATTCCTCGAATCGGGGCGGACCATCGATTGGATCGAAACCCTGAACGCGGTAGCATTCCTCTGACCAATACTTGATACCGGCTTCCGGACTCCATGCCCAGCTTCCCGTCTGGCTGAGTTTCTGGGCCTCGGCGAGGTAATGCTGGCTGCGCCGCAGCTCCCGGGTTAATTCTTCCTGCTCCGCAATGGACGCCTTCAAAGCGAAGTTTTTCCTCAGGATCGTCATCGTCCAGCTGATTCCGACCAGCGACACGGCCAGCAGGATGCCGATTCCCGCCAGCAATCGTTGCGCCGTCCACCAACTGGGTCGTTGCAGGATGCGGACGCTGGTGGCATCCGGGAGCAAAAGTTGGACGGCCTCGAGATTGACCCCCTGCACGGGGTTGGGAGTACCCTTCACTTGCAGCAAACAGAGGCCCGAAACTTCCAGTGTGCTGCCAATCGGAATGCCGGCCAGCCCGGCAAACTGTTTGCTGGCAGGCGCGGCAACGCTGACCAGATAATTGCTGCACTGGAGTGTCAGAATGTTTTCCACCGGAGCGTTGGAACCCGGGCTGGCCACCCGAAGCGGTCGCAATGAACGATCCAGCAGCGTGCCTTTCAAAGTAATCATGTCTCCATGATGCAGGCCTAGCCGCAGCTCTTGAATGCTGGCCGCTCGGGAAACAATCCGGCCCGCGGGTTCTTTAGTCCGCAGCAAGATCGCATCCTGCAGGACGGGAAGATTACGTTCCATGACTGGAAAACCGACGGCCTCGACGATTTCGCCCGGAGCAAAGCTGTTCGTATGCCGGTATCTGACTTGCAAACCATCGGTTTGATCCTGCAGAAAAATGTCCTCGCCCAGCCGCTGATAGGTGACCACGCCCCGGACGCGAATCCGCATTTCGTCGGAATCATTCCGGTGATACTGCAGGATGCTTCGCAACGAGCCGACTGGCAGCTCCGAAATCGGCGTACTTGGCAAGTGCTCGATGATCAAATCCGACTCGTGTGGCATATACAGGTTGACGCCGATGATTTGCCTGAGTTCACGGTTAAAGGAAGCGGCCGCGGTGCCGCGCACGCGAACCGTGGCCCCGATCAGAGAATTCGCAACCAGGTTCGTGGACGCCCGGGGGTGTGCGCGGAAACGGTAGCCGCCCGCTGCCAGTTCCAGCAAAAGCAGCTCGCCTTCCTTTCGAGCGAACCGGACCACCCCGGAGACTTCAACGCGGTTTCCATCCTCAGCCCCCGACATCAAACGCTCCACTGAGACCGGCTTGGCCTCGGGCAGCGGAGCGGTTCCCAGCTTATTCCATTTAGGAAAATAGATGTCGGGCGCGAATGCACCGGCGTGACTGACTCCGGTGACCTGAACCACGTCGCCTACAGCCGGTCGCGGGTTTTGGTTGTTCACGAACACACCGCCGGTTGAATCCTGCACGAAGAACAGTCCGCCCCAGGTCGGTTCCGCGAGCGTCACCACGCCGGCGATTGAGATGGGGAGGCTTTGGGTCGCCTGCTCGTGAGTCAGCGACAGTATCGCCGCGACGTTCGTGAGCACCTCGTTCGCGGCAGCAGAGCCGCTCGGGGTGGCCAAGGCCATCAAGAAAATCAAAACCCCAGTTTGTGCAGGTCGAACCATAATTTAGACGACCGGGTTGAATTTAAGTGAGTGCGCCAGAGGCGCCCGCCCACCAGGAATGGGCCGGAATCAGATCAAGGGTGGCCTGCAACTGTGGCCCAACCCGGCCTGGTGGTTGAGCAGCATCCTTTACGTGCTGCTCGATGTTTTTGATGTCAACCGTGAGCTGCATGCAAAGTCAAAGGTTTCAGTCCAGTGGGTCAGCGCCGCGCTTTGCCGCGCCCAATCGCTGGAACCGTGCCGAATTCCATGTCGAAATCGGTGAAGTTCTCCTTCCGCAGCCCGCGCCAGCCGGGAGTGTCAAGTCCCGCAGGCGTTTTAGCTCGGCGCGAATTTGCATCGAGAATGATTTCATCTGGCGACAACTTCTTCCCGCTGGCGATTGGCGATACAAACCGCCCTCGCCGGCCGATAGGCGGACCCAAGCAAACCAACTAACTCTACCACAACAGAAGCGATTGCCAATCTCTCTTTGAAGAGATTGGCGGTTAGAGCCTGTCTGAAATGCCGCATTTGCCCTCCTCCTCGTCGTTCTCGTTCTCGTCCTCGAAATTCCCCAAGCAAACCGGGGACGAGAACGAGCAGGAGGACGATTCGTTAGCCACACATTTTTCAGACAGTCTCTTAAGCCGGAATTGGTTTTCCGTCAACGTTCTCACCCAAATCGCCACGGTTATGGTTTGGGCGGATGACTCACATCGTCGAAATCCTGTCTGCTTTGATGATAGCGGTCGCGACGCTGGCGGTCGCGGCTCGCCAGCCCGGCATCGCTTGTCCGTTCTGCCGGTTATCGGGAGGTCGGCCGGGCTGCGGCTGACACGAACGCAGCGGTCAAACGTCACCAGCGCAGAACTTCCGAAATCCAAAGGAGCAGGTCGGTCACCACTTCCTTCCGGTTAATTTCGTTGAACATCTCGTGCCGTCCTCCGGCATAAAAATGGTGTGAGAGATTGGTCACGCCCGCGTTGCGGTAGCGTTCCATGAGCAGCCGGACCCCTTCGAGCTGCTGGCCCATCGGGTCTTCACTGCCGGAAAACAGGGCGATGGGCAGGTCAGGCCGTATCCAGTGCAAACAATGCGGATCGGCCAGTTGCGATGCCGCCGCCAAGAATGATTCCACCGAACCGGGCTGAAGTGCTGCGAAGCATAACGGGTCTTTCATAAACGCATCGGCGACCGCCGGATCGCGGCTCAACCAGTCGAACGGTGTGCGGGCCGGGGCAAATTGCCCGTTGGGAAAATTCTCCAGCGGCGTCGTTTTCGCCAGCCGCGCCAGTCCGTCGAGAGCGCCCGACCCGGAAAGAATGAGTCCGTCAATCAAATCGCTGTGGTCCAGAACATATTGCTGCGCAGCGAACGAACCCAGGTTGTGACCGAACAAGAGGAAGGGCTGATCGGGATTTTCTTTCCTGGCCATGTGGCTCAAATGAACCATGTCCTCCACGACCAGGTTGAATCCACCCGGGCCAAAGTCACCCAACTGTTCCGGGGAGCCAGCCGTTCGACCATGCCCACGGTGATCGTTGCCATAGACCACCAGGCCGGCATGTGCCAATTCTCCGGCGAGGTCCTGATACCGGCCGATATGCTCGCCCATGCCATGCGCAATCTGAATGACACCGCGCGGAGGGTTGCGATTGTGCCAGCGCGTGCCGACGATCTGCAGGCCGTCGGCACTTTTGAATTGAAATTGGTGGGAAGTCGCGAGGCTCATTTGTAATTCATAAAAGCTCGCCGCACTCCGCGTTGAGGTGAGGCACAGCCAAATTCACAGAAGGACGTTAGTCGTGAGCCCGAAGCATTTCCATTCGGCCTCCGATAGAAATTCATCTGCCACTTTCGAATAAGTTGCGCCTCACCCTTCCGAGAGAGACGGTTTTGGGCTTCTCTCCAAAATAGTACAAGGATGTCGGCATCAGCAGTAATGCAACCCGGCTGTCCGTTCCGCCTGCACGCGTCGGAACCGCTGTGCATCCGGTGGCTGGATTCCTCATGGCTTGCGGAGTCACGCTCCGTGGGCATAATGGACCGCAACAATGGAACTGCGTCATCTGCGATATTTCGTGGCTGTGGCGGAAGCGTTAAATTTCACCAAGGCGGCAACGCGCCTGCATGTGGCGCAGCCGGCCGTGAGCCGTCAAGTCTCCGATTTGGAGGAGGAACTGGGCGTGGACTTGCTGACACGCACTTCCCACGGCGTCGTGTTGACTGAGGAGGGGAAATTGTTTCTGGAGGAGGCGCGAGCCATACTCAAACGCGCGGACGAATCCGTGACCAAGGTGCGCGCGCTGGCTCGCGGCGAGTTTGGTGAACTGCAAGTCGGATACGTGCCGCCGCTGGATTTGCACATCCTGCCGCGGGCGCTGGCGGAATTTCAAAAGACGACGCCGGGGGTAAAGATAGTGCTGCATGATTCGGGCAGCGATGAAATCTGCCATGAATTGCGAAACGGAATGTTGCATCTCGCCCTCATGCTGCAGCCCAGCGAGGAATCCACCGTGGGAATTGAATTTGAGGAGATCGGTCGCTATCCGTTCTTCGTCGCGATGGCATCCGGTCATGCATTGACGAGGCTGAAGGCGATTTCCCTCGAAACGCTGGCGAAGCAGCCTTTGGTGGTCCTTGACCGCCGGAGGAATTCTGAATTTCACCGGGTATTGAAACGCGTTTTTGCGCCCCGGCATCCCAACATTGCCACGGAGAGTGACAGCGTCAATTCGCTGATCACCGAAGTGGGCGTTGGCAGGTGCGTGGCGGTGGTCAGCCAGCTTTTTAAAGAGGCGATCGGGAAGCGGCTGGCGTATCGCAGATTGGTCAACACTGAAGTCGCCATGTGCGTCGGCATTGCGCGTGCCCAAAACGGGGGCCTGCCTCCTGCCGGGGAAAAGCTTTGTGCGACGATCCGAAAGATCGGTAAGGGTTAGCGTCCGCCTCGTCAACTGTTGAACAAAGGGACTGTTCGAGACCAGGGAAATTGCCTCTAGCGAGTAGTGAAAGTTGAAACATTAGCCAAGCAATGAATTGACTTTGATTTCTGAAAACCGCGGAGTCAAATTTTTAAAAAAACCGATGAAAACAGTTTATGTGAAAGGAGTCGACACCGGCGAATTCAATTACCAAACACCTGCCGTATGTTATTTCAATGCTGGCCGACAGCCGGCACCGACGACATTTAAATTCCTTCCACCAGAATATTTAATCGGGCTTGGCGGTGTCTGTTTGACATTTCTCGAACCGATGGATTAAGAAAGTTCGCACTGAACGCCAGGTCTCAGAGGAATGATAATGGCATCAAAACCGGCGCAGGGCGATTGTTTTTCGGTCGGAAGCGTCAAGTAATTCGTCTCCCTCGGAAGTAGTAGATAATTCCTCTCCATGCGAGTAAGGGCAAAATCACACTTCTGCCCAACAGTATTCTGCTGCTCACTTCACGCATAATTTCCGGATTCTCGACCGACTTGCAGAACCGAAGATGTGCAGTGATCAAACCAAAACAAATGCCGGAGGGAAAACAGAAAAAGATCAAATATGAAAACCACATCTCAATCCCCTAAACCGGTGACAAGTGCCGCACCATTTCCGGGGATACACAGGAACTAGCCTGGCTGCTAATCTTCAGCACAAATCAAAATCCAAATGATAACGAACTAAGATCGGGAACCAAAAGATCAAATATGAAAACCACATCTATGAACGATTCTCAAAATCCGAAAGCCGGCCTTCAGGCCCTGCTCACGTCCGACAACTGCGTGCTGATTCTGATTGACCACCAGCCGTTCCAGTTCGCCGGTTTGCGCAGTCATGACACCCAAACGATAATCAACAACGTCGTGGGTTTGGCAAAATCTGCGAGGGATTTTGGCGTGCCAACATTGCTCACGACTGTGCTTGAGAAGCAGGGCGGTTTTATCATCAAGCCGATTCAGGATGTTTTTCCCGACCAGAAGCCCATTGACCGGACGTTTATCAATACGTGGGAGGACTCTCGCATTCCGGAATGGGTTAAAAAGACCGGCAAAAAGAAAATCGTCATGGCCGCACTATGGACTGAGATATGCCTCGCAATGCCCGCCATTCAAGCTCTCGGCGAAGGTTACGAGGTATACATCGTCACCGATGCTTCTGGCGCTGTCAGCCTTGAGGCACACGAGATGGCAATTCAGAGGATGATTCAAGCGGGTGCAATCCCGATTACCTGGATGGTGTTCGGTGCAGAGATTCAGCGTGACTGGGGGCGAACGAACACCGCACCGGCGGCGGCACAGGTGCTCATCGAGCATGGCGGGGTAGTTGGCACAACTTTTATTTGGGAGCAACAATTGCTCGCTACGGCGACGAAACACTAAGACCCGCAAAGTGAAATGCGCCTTGGCATTCCTTCTGGGCATTGTCATGTGCTCGTGCACAACCGCACAAAAGACAAACACCCATGAGGACAACTTCAAACAGATCATGAACAATCAAAAGCAAATCGTCACCCGCTGGTATGCGGCATTCGAGAAGAATAACCCTGCAATCCTGGACGAGGTGCTCGCCAAGGACTGGCGCGACATTCCGCCGGCACCGGCCCAGCCGCCGGGACCGGAAGGCGCGAAACAGATTCTCGTTGAACTTTGGACGACCTTCCCGGACCTGGGCATCAAAATCGAAGATATTCTCCAAGATGGTAACAAGGTCGTCGTTCGCTCCACGATCTCCGGCACGCAGAAAGGCGCCTTGTCAGGGTATCCCGCGAAAAACCGGAGAATGACAATCCAAGCCGTTGATATTCACGAAGTCAAAGACGGTAAAATCACTCAAACGTGGCACACCGAGGATTGGATGACCGGATTCCACCAATTGGGAATTCTAGGCAAGTAACCCCTCACAAAATCAAACACTATGAATGGCACAACAATAGTCCCGGATGATTTTCAAGAGAGAGTTGTCCTTGTAACGGGTGCTGGTTCCGGCATCGGTCGAGAGGCGGCTCAGGCATTCGCCGCGCGTGGAGGTCTCGTATATGGCGCGGATCTCAACGAGCGCGGTCTGACTGAAACAAAGGATCTGATTGAACATGCCGGAGGCAAAATCCGTGTTGCGCGCGTCGACGTTTCAGACGAAAAGGAAGTCGCAGCATTCCTAGCCCGGATAGACAAGGAGACGGGTCGGCTGGATGTTGCCTTCAACAACGCGGGCATTACAGGCGGAGCCCACCGCATTGAGGATTATCCCACCAGTGACTTCGAAAAGGTCCTGCAAGTCAATCTTCGCAGCGTCTTTCTCGGTATGAAGTATGAACTGCCGATGATGAAGCGAGGAGGTGGAGGCGCGATTTGCAACACCGCGTCGGTAGCTGCCTTGACTGGTCCGGGGGGGATGTGTGCGTATGCCGCCTCAAAGTGTGGCGTTCATGGCCTGACTCGGGTAGCGGCCATCGAAAATTCCGCACATAACATTCGAGTCAATACTCTGGCACCGGGTTGGACGGAAACTCCAATGGTCGTTTCCAATAGCGCTCAAAATCCCGGATTTGCGGCGCACGCCACTTCAGCCATTCCGGCGAAGCGCGGGGGCCAGCCAAGCGAAGTAGCGGCTGCGGCTGTCTGGTTGTGCTCTCCCGAGGCTGGTTATGTATTCGGACAAATGCTGGTCGTGGATGGTGGCATGACGGTCGGGGGATTTGAATATATCGAGAAGTGAATAATCAAATGCAGCAACCGGCAACGTCTCCAGACGTATGCAAGCACTGCCTCAAACTCCATATTGAACCAGAGGGCGTTACTGAACTCTCGGCAGGATTTCTGACGCGCGAAGTCGCCCCAGGAATCTTTATGCTCACGAACGGCAACTATCAATCGCTGTTCGTGACCACGGGGGAAGGCGTGGTGTTGATTGATGCACCTGAACCATTGGTCAAATTTATTGAGCCCGCCGTCACCGATGTCACGGATGAGCCGATCTCCACTTTGATTTACTCGCACGGGCATTCAGATCATATTGGCGGCTCTTTTCTACTGGCGCGACCCGGACTCGAAATTATTGCGGAAGAACGTGTAGCCAGGTTCGTAAATCAGAAACACGACGGTCGCAGGCTTAGCCCTACTCGCACCTTCAACGAACAGCTACTGTTCCAGAAAGGCACAAGAACCATGTCGCTAAAACGCGATGAGTTCCACTCGCCGGAGGGCGACCTCATCATTCATTTTCCAAAAGACAAAGTGATGATGGCAGTCGATTTCATTGCACCAGGCTGGGTGCCGCTGCTCGATTTTGACATCACGGGCAACATGTTTGTTTATCTCAACGCCTTCGACCGTATTCTCGCCTATGATTTCGAGGCATTTATTTCCGGTCATACCGCTGACATGGCGCACCGCAAAGACGTTGAGTTGACCAAGAAATACGCGTTCGACGTTTATGAAACGGTGAAGCGGATTCATGGCCAAATCAACGTCGCCGAATTGTTGGCCAAGCAGCGAGATAACGAGCAGGCCGGCATCAAGTTGCTAATCGAGGAAGTCACCGCCGCCGCGACGGCGGATGTGCAGAGCCGCTGGCTAAACGGCCCAATGAAAGGCGTGGACCTTTGGACGGAAAGTCATTGTCGCGCAATGCTGCTTTACGTGCGTTGGAGTGACTAAACCCGAAGACCGACATCGCGCGCGCCTAAAATGGGGACTTGCCTCCTGCCGGGGAAAAGCTTTGCGCCACAATCCGAAAGATCGGCAAGGGCTAGCAGCCATCTCGTTAACTGTTGGCAAAGCGACTGTTCAAGACCAAGGAAACACCTCTTCATCGTCGGATTTCTGATATTCATAAAAAGCATTGCCGCCAGAAAAAGGTGGCATTGGGCGCTTCAAATAGACACTGGTAGAGTCGCTTCAAGGTTGGCACACGCCAACAAAAACAAACATAAAACAAAAATAGAAAGGCAATCGTTATGAATACACAGAAATCAAATCAGCAGAAGAGCAAGGCCATCGTTCTCGTGCACGGCGGGTTTGTGGACGGTTCGGGATGGGCGGGCGTTTACAGCATTCTCAAGAATAAAGGCTACAATGTCTTGATCGTTCAGAACCCGACCAAATCCTTGGCCGACGATGTCGCCGTCACAAAATCGGCAATCGAAAGCTTGGACAGCGATGTCGTTCTCGTGGGACATTCTTACGGTGGCGTGGTGATTACCGAGGCAGGCACTCATCCGAAAGTGTCCGACCTTGTTTACATTACCGCGTTTGCTCCTGACAAGGGGGAATCTGTGGCGTCATTGATCGCGAACCCTCCGCCCGGTGCGCCGGTGCCGCCGATTTTGCCGCCCAAAGATGGTTATCTCTTTCTCGACCGCGCCAAATTCGCTGCATCGTTCGCTGCGGATGTTGAACCGGAGACGGCGTCATTCATGGCTGATTCGCAAGTGCCCTGGGGTCTTGATGCGCTGCAAGGCGCGGTCTCTGAACCGGCGTGGAAAACCAAGCCGAGCTATTACTTGGTTGCCACGGAAGACAAGATGATTCCACCTCCGGCTCAACGGGCGATGGCCGGACGCGCGAAAGCGCAGGTGACGGAGGCGCCGGGCAGTCATGCCATCTACGTCTCCAAACCAGCAGAGGTGGCCGAAATCATCCAGCAGGCGGCCGGCTCCTCGGTTTAGAGTGAAGGACCAGAACACCAGGGATGGTAACATGACTTGCTCACTGATCACCGGCGAAGCATCTGAGATGTTTCGCCGGTGATTTTCATTTACTGAGGCGATTCGCCGTTTCAATTTGTGGCCCTGATTAGGATTGAATGAACGCCAGCAGGTCCGCGTTGACCTGATCTTTGTGGGTGGTGCAAAGGCCATGCGGCGCCCCCTGGTAAACCTTGAACGTCGCCCGCTTGACCAACTTGGCCGACAGCATCGCCGAGTTGGCAATCGGCACGATTTGGTCATCATCGCCGTGCAGGATCAGGGTTGGCACATCAATCTGCTTAAGGTCCTCGGTCTGGTCCGTCTCCGAAAACGCTTTGATGCAGAAATAACAGGCCGGAAAACCCGCCATCATGCCTTGCAGCCAGAACGCATTGCGCACGCCCTCGGAAACTTTCGCACCTGGCCGGTTGTAACCATAGAACGGCAGGCTGAGGTCCTGCCAGAACTGGGAACGATCCGTGACAACCCCGGCGCGGATTCCGTCGAACACCTCGATGGGCAAGCCACCCGGATTGGCCGGTGTTTTTAGCATCAGCGGCGGAATCGCGCCGATCAACACGGCTTTGGCTACGCGTTTGGTGCCATGCCGCACGATGTAGCGCGCAACTTCACCTCCGCCGGTGGAATGGCCGACGTGGATCACGTTGTTTAAGTTGAGTGCCTGGACGAGTTCCGCCAGGTCATCGGCATAGGTGTCCAGATCGTTGCCATTCCACGGCTGGCTCGACCGGCCATGGCCGCGACGGTCATGCGCGATGCAACGATAACCGCGCGAAGCCAGAAAAAACATCTGATCTTCAAAGGCGTCCGCGCTGAGCGGCCAGCCGTGGCTGAAGACAATGGGTTGTCCTTTGCCCCAGTCCTTGAAATAGATTTGGGTTCCGTCTTTGGTGGTGATGGTGTTCATGTTTTGTTTTCCTTTCGCTTTGTTTCCATGTTTGATGAAATACGCGCGTCGAGGGAATATTTTCCGCCGCCCAAAAACACGAGGGTGACGACCACCAAGGTATAGAGAATCGCCAGTTGCGGATCGCGGCTGGCAAGCAGGTTTTGCAGAATGGCACCACCCAGGGCGCAGGCGAGTAACGCAGCGTTGATCCGCGTGAACAACCCGACCACGATGAACAATGAGCAAATGAACTGCACCAAGGTTGCCGCAACCGCCGAGGCGAGCGGGGCAGGGACGTGCATCCCTGCAACCTCCCCGGCCAATGTCCAGGGCGTGCCGTGTTGAAGATAGGCAATCCAGCCTTCAAGTTTGTGCAAGCCGTGAATGTAGAAAATCATCAGTCCCGCCGAAACGCGGAGGAAGAGATGTCCTAAATTGGCCGCCGGGCCGTCCGGTTCGACCGTGAGTGATTTTTTCAACAGGTTCATAAATCACTCCTTTTTGAGCCGCCTTTGATGCCATTCATTGATCTCACGTTCCGCCTGAAACCAATCAATCAGGTCACTCCCAGGTTTGCAACCGCGCCGATGCCAAAGTTCGTGCGCGCGTTGGGCAATTTGTTCTTCTAAACTTGCGTTTTCGTTCACGTGGAGAACAGGCTCGGTGGTTTTCGAGTTTTCTGGCTTTTGCATAAGAGTTTTTGCGGAGCGTCAGAAGGCAAAGCAGTCGCAGCCCAGGCCAAAGAAATCGGCGTAGCGATTGCGCGCGGCTTCGATGCCCGCAAGCAGTTGGTGTGCGGCGTGGGTGCAGCCGTGGTGCTGGCACCCGGCGCTGTGCTCGTGAGTTTGTGCAACCGGCACCCCGGTGCGCGCCGCCTTGCGGATGTCCAACGGCGCGCCATAGCCGCCGAACACCCTGATGGGCGACCATTCCGGCAGGACCGGAATTGGCGCCGGCGCGTGCGGATTAAATTCTTCCGTCGCATGAACAATTTTCCCGCCAACAACCGTCAACACTGATTCAATGCCCTTGATCTGTTCCTCCGGCACGGAAAGATAATCCTCGGTGAGCGCCACCAGGTCGGCCAACTGGCCGGAAGCAATCGCGCCCTTCTTTCCGCTTTCGCTGGAAAACCAACTGCTGCCTTGCGTGTAAAGCCGCAGCGCCTCTTCACGCGTGAGGCGGTTTTTGTCGGGATACATTGAAACGCCGCCAACGGTTTTGCCGGTGACCAGCCAATAGAGCGAGACCCACGGATTGTAACTCGCCACCCGCGTGGCGTCCGTGCCCGCGCCCACAAGAATGCCAAGGTCCAACATTTTCCGCACCGGCGGAGTTCGCTCGGCGGCTTTCCTGCCATAGCGCTCCAGGAAGTATTCGCCCTGATACGCCATGCGATGTTGGATTGCGATGCCGCCGCCCAACGCCTTGATCCGTTCCAGATTTTTATCGGACACAGTTTCACAGTGGTCAAAAAACCAATGGAGGCCTTTAAACGGCACTTCCCGATTTGCTTCCTCGTACACATTGAGAAATCGCGTGATGCTTTCGTCATAAGTGGCGTGCAGGCGGAACGGCCACTTGTTGGCGGCGAGCAACGTCACGACCTCTTTCAATTCACTTTCGAGTGACGAAGGGAGATCGGGTCGCGGCTCCAAAAAGTCTTCAAAGTCGGCGGCGGAAAACACGAGCATTTCGCCGGCGCCATTGCAGCGAAAGAAATCGTCGCCCTTTCCCGGACCGGTCATTTTGATCCAGCGCGCGAAATCTTCCTTCTCCTGCTTGGGTTTTTGGGTGAAAAGATTGTAGGCGATGCGCAGGGTCATCTGGCCGCGCTTATGTAACTCCTCGATAACGGCGTAATCTTCGGGATAGTTTTGGAACCCGCCTCCGGCGTCAATGACGCTGGTGACACCGAGCCGGTTGAGTTCCCGCATGAAATGGCGCGTCGAATTCATCTGGTGCTCCGGCGGCAGCTTGGGACCTTTGGCCAGGGTGGCGTAGAGAATCGCGGCGTTCGGACGCGCGATGAGCAGGCCGGTAGGATTGCCTTTGCTGTCGTGCTGGATTTCCCCACCGGTTGGGTTGGGCGTGTCCTTCGTATAGCCGCAGGCGCGCAGCGCGGCCTTGTTCAGCAAGGCGCGGCAGTACAGGTGGAGGACGAATACCGGCGTATCGGGAGCCGCGTCGTTGATTTCATCGAGTGTCGGCATCCTGCGTTCGGCGAATTGAAATTCACTCCAACTGCCGACCACGCGCACCCATTGTCCTGGCGGTGTGCGCTGCGCTTGTTCTCGCAGCATCCGCAGAGCATCTGCCAGGGACGGCACACCATCCCATCGCAGTTCCATGTTGTAATTCAGACCGCCCCGAATGACGTGCAGGTGCGAGTCGTTCAATCCCGGAATGACTCTCCGGCCTTTCAGATCAATGACCTTCGTGTCCGGCCCGCGTTCGTAGCTTTCCGCATCGTCCACGCCCACAATCCGGCCATCCTTGATGGCGAGATTGGTGGCTTCGGGATATTTCGGATCGAGCGTGGTGATGCGTCCGTTGTGAAGAATGAGATCGGGAAAAATGGGTGTTTTCATATTTTTTGTGGATTGTTGTTTTATGCCTGTTTTGTTTTATTCGGAATGCAACCAGCGATATAGAATTCGTGCGATGATTGGCATCACCACCCACGTCAGCAAAACCACTACGCAGGCGTTGAAAACAAGATTGTTCAAGACGAAGTTCCAGGAACGAACCAACGGGCCGAGAGTCAGACTCAAACTCATGATGACCGGAACGACGCCGAGGTAGGTGGCGATGGCCATTTTCCAACGGGGTGGCGGATTTTGCGGAGAACGAAACCATGCTTCGAGACCGTTCAACTGGCGATGCACCGGCTCGCCCTCGATCAACGGCTTGATCCGCTCCTCCCAGGCTTGGAACATCGGTGACGCATAGAAATCATCCCGCTCCCGCGCATTTGCGAACGTGCGCAGAATGCCGAATTCCGGCGACGGCGAACCGGGCGGCGGGACGAGCATGCTGGCGCCCTGCACGCCTGCTTGACCGAACGAGGTGGTGAAAAAGTCCTTCAGCGCCGCTTGAAACTCAGCTTCGCATCCCGGCTTGATCTTCCGGGTGATGGCGACATGAATGGGTTCGTTCATAGTCAATTTCGTCAAAAAAGAAAACTCAAGGTCGTGGAGACGTAGTTGACGTCGCTGCCGCCGGCCTGGTTCACGTAGCTTCCGGTAAAAAAGTGGACATAGGATGCGCCAAGCGTGAGGTGCTTTTGAATGTGCCATTCCAGATTCACATCCAGGGCGGTGGTAACGTAAGCGGAACCGCCGGCCGCCGGAATTTCGATGAAACCCGGTGGCGCATAAATCGCGTCGTTTTGCGTGTAACGCCAGAACACATCCGCTCCACCGTTGACGGAAAAAGTTCGGGTCAGATTTACCGCGAGATTGGGATGCACATCAATCAGGTTCTCCGGGCGGATCATGCTGGCATCGTTGAAATAACCGGATTTGAAATAGAGCGCGTTGAAGGTGCCCTGGTGACCGTTGCCGGTGTTGCCGCTCGCCACGTCCACTTTCAATCCGAGCCTCGGGTCAAACTTTGCGTCCCACGTGTATCCGGAATCCAAACTCGCGGTCCAGGCCAGAATGGACTCATCACCAAACGTTCCGACTTGAATGACCCCTTCGCCGTCCCAATCCCAGTGATTCTTGGAACCAAAAATGCGCGAACCAAAGGAGTGTCGCTTCTCATTGCCCGTTCCCGAGGCGTAATTCCCATTTTGATTGGCGATTCCCAGATAATACACATCAACTCCGAGTTGGTGTTTCGTATCAAACCAATGCGTGACATACAGCCCCCAGAACGTCGTGCCGGGATCGCTGCCGGAGATGCCCCCATTGTCCTCAACCGGGCGCGTGAGAAACGCCGACGCCTCCCAAAGCGGACGGGAATAAATCCCCTCGAATCCATCGAACCGGAAGGGAATATTCGGCGCCGCCCGCGTGGCCACCAGCCGGCCGGAGCCAAAGCTCATGCCGAACCGCCCGCCGCGCAGCGTGAGGCTCTCATCGTCCGTGAGGTAGGGCAGAAAATCCGCAAAGGCGAACTGCAGATCCAGCGGATCATCTTGCACGTGGGGTGCCGGTTTGTTCTCGCCTTCAATCACGCCGGAAATTCCCTCGGCAAAAATCCGGAAGCGATCACCCAAATGCACGTCGCTCAACAGCGTGACGCGTTGCAGCCAGTAGGAATCGGGGGCATTCCCGCCAATCCCGAAATTGGGATCATAGTGTCCCTCGAACCGTTCGCGCACTTCGCCGCCCAGCGTGAGATACCACGTCGGATCGTTCGTCCGCAGCGGGATATATTTGATCGAATCAAGAAAATTCGTCCGCAGCGCCGAGTTGCTCAGACAGGAATAATTCTCGTCGAAGCGGAGAATTTTGTAGGCCGGTGGCACGAACTGGCTTTCGGGTGTCATATCGTCAGCCAGCGCAATGAATGGCACAAACAGCAACACTGGAATGAGCCATTCACGGCGCATGAGGTTATTGGGCCGTCGAGACGTAAGGCGCCGTATCGCGTTTGGCCAGTTCGGTGGTGGCGGAGGCAATGCCTTCGCCGACCTGCTTTACCGCGCTGTCGAAGTAGGACGGCCCGGCTTCGATCACGAGCGACTCGATGCTGAACTTGGGGGCCAGTCCCTGCGCCTGGAGTCGCCTTTCCGTGTCATAGGCGGAAACGAATTGCTCGACGAATGCACGGTCGCCTTCGCCCACATCAATCGTTGAGTTGCCCTGATCCCGGATCACTGGCGCCCAAGCAACGTGTCTGGCCTTGAGCCGCACCGCCTCGCGGGCGGCAATGCGTCCCACCACCTGCAAGGATTCGAGCGACAAATCCTTTTCTTCGCCCAGCCCGATCACCATGAACCGCTTCGCCGGGATGGATCCTTTGGCGGGAGTGAACAGAAATGTCTCGCCGAGTTCGCCGACGAACTCGCCGCGATTGCGCACCGCTGAGAGCAGGCCGCCGAGATGCGCGTCGGTGTCCTTCGCCGCGCCCTGATACGTATCGCCCGCCGGCTTGTGTTTGAACAAACAGATGATTTGCAAATCAGCCGCCTCCATGTAAGGCCCGTCCATTTTGATGGACAGCGTGATGCCCAGCGGTTTCGTTGCAAACACGTTTTCCTTCGGTGCGGCAGCCGAATCCGCCGCGCTCGCGGTGGCGAACGACAATGCCAGCGCGAGATTCGCCACCAGAATTTTGGTTTTCATATTAGCTTGGTGTTGGCCCGCGCCTTAGTGTGCTTTCTTCGGCACGATCTGCGGCTTCTGGGCGGTTTGGGGAGCATGATGAACCATCGTGTAGGCATACTCCACGCCGATGCCGTAAGCGCCCGCCTGGGGCCGGAGCAGCTTCATAAGCGCATCGTAATGTTCTCTTTTGGCCCAATCGCGCTGCCATTCCAGCAAGGCGCCAATGGTCGTGAGGCGGACGGCCCCGGCCTGCACCATGCGTGAGAGTGCCGCTTCCTGCGCCGCCGGCGAGGTGGCGCCGCAGCAATCTTCGACGACATAGATGTTGTAACCGGCACCGAGCATTTCGATCGTTGGCCAGGTGACGCACACCTCCGTCCAAAGGCCCGTCAGGAGGATGTTCTTGCGGCCGGTGGCTTCAATGGCCTTTCGAAATCCAGCGTCATCCCACGAATTCATGGAGGTGCGCTCAACCACGGCCTGTCCGGGAAAGACATCCAGCAGTTGGGGCCAGATGTATCCGCTGAAGGATTCGGTCTCCACGGCGGTCAGCACCGCTGGCACCTTGAACTCCTTCGCGACTTTGGCCAGCAGCGTGACGTTGTTGATAAGCGTCGCGCGGTCGGCGTTGGCCACGCCGAAGAGCATCTGCGGTTGATGGTCAATGAACACGATGGCGGAATCTTCCGGCGTGTAGAGTTTGTTGTAGTTGGACATATTCGCTTTTCTTTTGTTTATGTTTTTCTTTGTTTGGTTTGTCACTGCGGATGTAATTATTGCACGTCAGCTTGGGTTCGATACCTGGGCGATGGAGGGAATTACTTCTCCCTCTAAGGGGAGATTTCACCTGCATGGCGCCAGGTTATTTCTTGCGAGCCACTTCCTGCGCTTTGTTGTAGCTCTCCATGACCGCCTGGTAACTTGGGGAGGCCATGCAATACAGCTCTGCGAGTTGAGCGGCGTCAGGGCGGTTCCAGGTTCGATGCAATTCGCAGGTGACCGCGTTGGTGCTCGTGGGAATCACACCAGCCTGGGTAAAACGAGCCAAAGTAGTCCGTGAGGCTAATTCGCTGGGATCACCGGAGGCGTCGATCACAACATAGACATTGTAACCTTCCGCCTTTGCATCGAGAGCCGGGAACATCACGCAAACGTTGGTCCAGACGCCTGCAATGATTAAGGTCTTCTTTCCGGTTTCCCGCACCGTTTTCACGAAGAGGGCATTATCCCAGGCATTGACTTCGCCTTTACGCGGGACATAAACCGCATGAGGGGCGACTTGCTGAATCTCAGGCATTAATGGACCATTCGGCCCTTCGGGAATGGAAGCGGTGATAATCAAGGGAAGGTCGATCAGCGCCGCCAGTTTCGCCAGCGCGGTGGTGTTGCGCCGCAAATCCGCCACTGCGATGTCTTTCACGTTCTGGAATAGACCTGTTTGATGGTCGAGTAACAGCAGGACTGTATCCGTGGGATCAATCAGCGCTTTGCCGCCGCTCGGAGAGTGTTCGATTCCATCGTGAATCGAGTTCTTGCCGTCTGGCTTGAAGATTTCTTTTTGAGGGCTCATATGTTTTACTTTCCTTTCGTTGTTTTGTTCTGTTTTGTTTGTTGCTTGCCCTCTCGGGCGGTGAGCAAATTGCGTCCAGGTTAAATTATCAGCGGATAATGCGGCGGATCGTGATCATGGAATCATGGAACTACGTTCAACGACCGGCTGGCCCGGGAAAGACCTCGGGCAGTTGCGGCCAGACGTGACCGCTGAAGGATTCCGTTTCGGCGGCGGTAAGGACGGCGGGCACTTTGAATTCCTTCGCGACCTTGGCGAGCGGCGTGACGTTGTTCATCAGCGATGCACGGTCAATGTTTGCCACACCGAAGGTCATCTGCGGCTGGTGGTCGATGAATACGACGGCGCTGTCCTGCGGCGTGTCGAGTTTGTGGTATTGGTTCATGGCATTTTTCTTTCCATGTTTTTGGTGGTTGATGGTTGGTTGAGGTCGAAAAGCCGGAAGTGAGCGCCCTTTACAGACTGGCACTGAATCCCGGTTCCGCAATCGAGGACGGCACCCTCGCACGGGTTGAGCGGGTAAAGTGTGAAACAATCGTCCGAAACCAGACACGCATGACTTTTCAAAGCCTGGTTGCGGCTGAAAAAATTATTTATCATGACTGATAGAATTTATTTCAGGCATGAAGGCGCTGCAATCTGGCTTAAGACTGAATTCAGGCTGCCCCGGGAGAACGACTGCGGCTTAATCCTTTCGAGGCAGGCTCCGTTACGAGAACCATTTCGAATCAGGATAAAGCCTCAACACGATCACGATTCTGAGGTCCGGAAAACCACTAGCCGGCACGCTGATCAGGGTAGTGGGATCGTTAGGAGCGCCGGGCACCGTCCCGGCTCGAAGACAACCGGATGACAACTGGCCGAGACGGTGCTCGGCATTCCGTTATCGCGGCAAACTGTACCACTACCCTGATCAGAAACAGGCCTTGGCAATTCAGTTGCGGTTGCCGGGCGGATTCGTTGTGGGCGTGGAGCAGGGTCGTGGCCTCGGCACGGTCCTTCGTGCCCGGACTTTCCTGGTTTCGAGTTTGAGTGTCTTCAAGGTAGAACGTGCCGCGAGCTTGCGGCAGTGGAGGAGGAAACGACGTTTCATCATTATCGTGAACCTAAAATCCGCAGTAGGGATGAACTGCGAAACACACGGAAGCAAAGGATAAAATGCCTGTTTTGTGTCCATTCCAACATTCACCCTCCGGGTGAAATAGAGCGGTTCGGCAATGCCTTGTCCCTGTTGTGTGTTTCGTGTATTTCGTGGTTTCAACGGCTGTTTCCAGCGTAAATTCAAACCGACGTTGCTGGCATTTCCGCTGGCACTAGAAACATCACTAACCCGCTGGATTCATCGCCACCTGTTTCACCCGACGTGCTGCAGGGGAATCCCTCGGCTTACGGCGTCACCATCATCGCTTTTTAACTCGCGGAAAATAATGGCGGACAGGACGGTCAATCCGCCGAGACAGAGAAATGCCTCGTGAATGCCATGAATCATTTCGGGCGGGCTGGTGTGATACCGGTCAGGAATGAAGAACGCTGTGACCAGCGACGCTGTCGCCACGCCGAAGCTTAGGGACATCTGCTGCATTGTGCTCGCGATCGTGCTTGCGCTGCTGGCTTGTTCCCCGGTGATATCGGCAAATGCCAGGGTGTTCATGCTTGTATATTGCAACGAAGTGAAAAACCCGAGGACAAACATCTGGGTGACAATGAGCCACACCGGCGTGCCGGCACCGACGGTCGCAAATAAGGCAATGAGCAGCCCAAGGATCATGGTGTTGGAAATCAAAACGCCGCGGTAACCAAATCGCCTTAAAATCCCTGGCATGGCCACCTTAAGACTCATGGCGGCCATCGCCTGTGGCATCATGATCAACCCGGATTGGATCGGCGTAAATCCGAGGCCCACCTGGTAGAGCAGCGGAAAGAGAAAGGGAATTCCGCCGATGCCCAGTCGCGTGAAATAGCCGCCGCTGACTGAAGCACGAAAAGTCCGAATGCGAAACAAGCTGAGCCGGAGCAAAGGAAACGCCACGCGGCCCGCCCGCAATCCATAACCAGCGAGCAGCAGAACCGAAATAATCAGGAGCCCGAGCATCCAGCGCCCTTCAAGCGTATGCTCGCCAAAGACCTCCAGCACATACGACAGTAACGCGATGCCTGATCCGAACAGGAGCAACCCCACGGTGTCCAGTGGCCGGGTATGTTCTCCGCGATAATCTGGCAGATGACGATAGACCATATACAGACCCAGCATTCCAATCGGAAGGTTGATGAAAAAAATCACCCGCCAATGGAAGTAACCGACAATCAGACCGCCAACAATGGGGCCAAGCATGGGGCCAATCAACCCTGGGATGGCCACGAAGCTCATGGCGCGGATCAATTCCGATTTGGCAAATGTCCGCACCATGGTCAACCGGCCGACCGGGACCATCATTGCGCCGCCGCAGCCTTGAAGGATCCGGCAGGCAACGAGCATGTGGATGTTGCTTGAAATGCCGCAGAGAATCGAACCCAAGGTGAAGAGTCCAATCGCGGACGAAAATACCCGGCGCGTACCGAAACGATCCGCCAGCCACCCGCTGATTGGAATGAATACCGCCAGGGCCAGCGTGTAGCTCGACATCACGGCCTTCATGCTCAGCGGGGCAACGGCCAGCGCCTTGGCGATGGTAGGAACCGCCGTGTTAAGAATCGTTGTATCCAGCGATTCCATGAAGAACGCCACGGCGACGAGCCACGGCAGCGCGCGCTTTACGGATTCACCCGCTACCGCGCCAGACGTGGCCGCATTAGTCAGGATCATTGTGCGAATAGTATCTCACGGGATCCGTGACTTGCCATTGGCGAAACATCAGGCGCGATGAACACCAGCCAGCGAATTGGTTGTTTGGGCAAAAGATCAGTCCATTCATTTCGTGCGAGGTTCAATTAGCGAAGGAGGTTGCTGGCAGCAAGATCGACGAGTTCGTTCCCCCGGTCGCTCGATACAGCTATGATGGCCCAGGGATTGAACCCGATGGCCGGTTCCAGCTTGATGGTGGGCGGCATGAAAGGTTCCATCCGGTTCACCACCACTTCAATCAAGGCAGGCCCGTCATGCTGAAAAGCTTCGCTCAGTGCCAACGTAACGTCTGCCGGATCTTCCATGCTCCCCATTTCGATGGCGTTTAAAATGCTGGTGCGATCTGTCGCGTCCAATTTTGTCACCAGCGTATCGGGGATGAGTTGCAGCTCCTTTTCGGTTTCGGGCTGACGCATTGTTGCAATCACATTCCAGCCTTGGGTCGCAAAGTATCTGGCGCATGATTTGCCAAAACCGGAGGACGTGCCAGTGATTAAAACCGTTTGTTTCGTCGACGACATATCTGTTTTCATTTTGCGTATCTCAATCACCCAAAGTATGGACCGTGCAGTTCACGGCTTATGGACATCATGACATAGAGCACCCGACAGTGGTATTCCCGAGGAGACGGGTTTCGACCTCTGGCGAACGGATGGGTTCGGCACCATTGACCCTGATGAGGTGGTCGGTGGTGATGTGGTGTTGGTACGTCCGCTATCAGCGAACAGCCTGGCCTGGGCATCACCGTCCCGCTCGTCGGTGGCGCGGAAGTACTGGGAGGGCACGTCGTGGATGGCGTGCTTGTCGGTCATTGCCTTCGCTCCGGATGTTACCTGTGCGCTTCGCACTGTGCTCGTGGTGGTATCCTGGTCTTGTACGCTGTTCATTTTGATTATCCATTATTGGAGTTATTTAACTTCCTGAAACTTTTGAGCTACTCGCGGTGGCGCCGGCTTTGGTTCAGGGTGTGAGAACCGCTTTCTGCTTGAGCCGCGCTTCATGCATTTCCCGATAAACCTTCGGACCTTCTGCGAGGGGGAAAGTGAGAACCTGGGGCGGCGGGAATTCGCCGGATTCGAACCCTGGTGTAAGGTTACAAAGAATTTCAGCCGTTTCCGCAAAACTCAGTTTTAGAGAATCCACACCGAACAGCCGCGATTCGTTATGGTAGAAATCCACGAGATTGAAACTAACGCGCGGCTCCAGGCTGGAGCTGATGGCCACCTGCCTTCCACGCCACGCAAGGACGGTAAGGCACTTCTCAAACATCGGGCCTCCCACCAAATCGAAAACCACATCCGCACCGTGTCCCCTTGTGGCCTCCCGCACTCCAGCCTCCCGCACTCCAGTTGACAATTCCGTTGTCTCCAGGTTTATCCAGAGATCGACCGGCAGTTGCGAGGCGTTAGAGAGCTCGGACGTGTGGAGAACCGTGCCAAGCACTCGCGCACCGTGTTGGTGGGCGATTCTAGCTGCGGCGCTTCCAACGGCACCTTGAGTGCCCAAGATCAGCACGGTCTCGCCAGGCCGAATTTTCGCAACGTTGAGCAATGCCGCCGAGGCCGTTAGATAGGCAACGCCTACGGCCGCAGCTTGTTCAAATGTGAAGCGGTGCGGCATTGGCAGCACGGCCGCTTCCGGCACAACAACAAACTCGGCATGACTCCCATCGCGTCCAAATCCCAGGTTGCCACCTGAGCCGAAAACATTTTTCCCTAGCAACGAAGCCGGGCCGTGAACTACCGTTCCCGAAAAATCCCTGCCTGGCGTCCGTGGCACGCTCGTCTCGTGCATTCGGCCCAAAACGTTTTTGACGTCGCTGGGATTAACCGCTGCTGCCTTGACCTGAACCAGAATTTCGCCATGTTTGCCGACGGGCTTAGGAATGGTCTCGATGGTGAGGCCATCCAGTGAACCCGTTTTTTCAAAGCGCAATGCTTTCATATCAAAACTTCGAAGTCGCAATTAAAACGCGAAACATTCGCAACCCAGGCCGAAGAATTCCGAATAACGGTTCTGGGCAGCTTCGGCTGCGCTGAATAGCTGATGCAAGGCGTGTCCGCAGCCGTGCTCATGGCATTCCCACGCCAGCGCAACCAAAGCGATGCCGACACGAGCGCGAACATGGCGAGGGCGATCACATACATCGTGCGAAAGCCATAGAAGACCCACCCCATGGAAGGCTGGTCCTGCACGGGCGTATTTTTCAATCCTTCGACCCGTCCATCCAGACTGTGCGTCAGCCAGAGGCTTCCCAGCCAGGGCGTGCCGAGTTCAAGGAGATTTCGTTGATTTTTCTGGTCCGGGATGATCACCCAAAGGTAAGGCGCTGGTGAATCGGATTGCCTGAACCCTTCGGCAGCCTGCATTTTGGCCGGCTGGTGTTTCAACATGGTTCCGTAGAGCAGATCCCCGATGAACACCTGTCCGGCGATCAGAACCGAGCCGAATGCCAGGCCGAGCGAAACGGTCCGTCGCGCGAATGCCAGGTGCGTTTTTTTCAGCAGATACCATGCACCCACACCCGCGACTAAAAAACTCCCGGTGAGGCAGGCCGCAGACAGCATGTGCGGCAGACGGACGAGTCAGGAAGGGTTCACAATGACCCGCCACCAATCCTTGACTACGAGCCGTCCGTTTTCCCAAACCACGCCGTCGGGGGTTTGCATCCAGGAGTTGGCAGACAGAATCCAGGAAGCAGACAGGACGGTGCCCACCGACACCATGCACGTGGCAAAGAAATGCAGGCGCGGGCCAACGCGGTTCAGACCGAACAACATGATTCCGAGAAAGCCGGCTTCGAGGAAGAACGAGGTCAATACCTCAAGCCCGATCATTGGGCCGATGACCGGACCGGCCAGCTTCGCGAATTTGGCAAAGCCAAGGCCAAACTCAAATGACAGGACGATTCCCGTAACCACGCCAACGCCAAAGGCCATCGCAAAAATATTCAGCCAAAACTTGTAGATTTGCAGATACAGTGCGTCCTTGGTCTTGAGCCACAATCCCTCGAAGACGGCCAGAAAGAGGGCAAGCCCGATTGAAATGGTCGGAAAGATAATGTGAAAGCTCACCGTGAAGGCGAACTGGGTGCGGGCCAAAATCGCGGCATCAGGCATGGGGCTCCTTCCCTTCGGGCTGTGTCCGGGCGTTCACGAAGGTGGCAAAGATAACGAAAACAACCAAACTGACGATTGCCAGGCCGAGCCCGAAAACCCCGACGATCAGATTAAAGGCCGCAATGCTGGCGAAAACCGCAAAGAGCCATGTGACAAATGTCGCAAATTTACCCAGACGTCCGCCGATTGTTGTCCGTTGTGGTTCCATTTTCGCTTTGATCTAGTTTGAAGCATTCGGGCGCGTTTTCAGTCTGCACTCTACCGGGCTTGTGCCAGACTTTTTCCCCGCCTCATTTCGAACGAGGGCAGGGCTGGGCAAAATTGCGCGACAAATGCCATGCCAGTGGAACGTCCAATGGATCGGGCGATGTCGGAGCAGCGCGCATACCATGCCGCCGACATGAGCGACGATCTGCTGGGCAGCATTGAGGTCATGCTCATTCCCGTGGCGGGCGACGCTGGCCGGGTTCAGATAAATTGCATTCACACGATGGTTTTACGTCATCGGCCGGCAATCTTCCATTGCACCTGCGAGAGTTTCCCGCCTGCCTCATTCGAGGGAGGTTTGGTTCGTAAGGAAGGGAAGACAGGGCCGCAGGAAGAGTTGTGGTTTCTCGCTTTCGAGGCTGAGCTTGGCCATCAATGCCGGGGCCCGCGCGTCGATGATCTGGTCACACTTGGCCAGGTCTTGTTGCCGGGACCTGACGTTCTCGCGCACGAGAGCTTGTAGATCGTCGATATTGTAAAGGTAAACACCGTCCAGAGATTGGACGTGCACAGCGATGTTGCGCGGCACAGCGATGTCGATGAGGAACAACGGTCGGTTCTTTCGTCTGCGCATCAGGTTTTCAACGTCGACACAACGCAACAAAGTATCGGGACATCCTGTCGCCGCCACAACAATATCCACGTGGGTCATCGCCTCCAGGCATTCTTCAAATCGCACCGCCTCGCCTCCAAACTCCGTGGCCAACTCAATGGCCCGTTCGAACGAACGATTGGAAACGAGGATCGATCGTGATCCCCTTTTCGCAAAATGACGAACACATGTCTCGCCCATTTGACCGGCCCCGATGATGATGACCTTGGTTTGTGAGAGGTCCTGATGGAAAATCCGCTCCGCCAATTCGACGGCGACGCTGCCAACCGACGTGGCGCCCCGACCGATGCTGGTGTGGCTGCGGATTTCCTTCGCGGTTTGGAATGCCTTTTGAAACACCCGGTTCAGCACCGGGCCGGTGAGGTGAGCCGCCCGCGCTGCCTCGTAAGCGGTCTTCACCTGGCTGATAATTTCCGTTTCCCCGAGCACCATCGAATCCAGACCGCTGGTGACGCGGAAGAGATGGCGAACCGCTTCATCGTTTTCGCGAACATAACCCTGCAGACGAACATCAAGCTCACTGCGGCCCAGCGCCTTCAAGAGTGAATCCGACGAGTGCGGTCCATCTTGCGTCACGCCATATATCTCCGTTCGATTGCAGGTGGAGAGCAAAACGACTTCGTCGAGGTCGCCTTCCACCTGCAAACGGCAACCCTGCCCGGCGAGGTGCGAGGGCGTGACCGCGAGTTGTTCACGCACCTCAATCGGCGCCGTTCGGTGGCTCACGCCGGCAACGAAAAGCTTCATGGAACTTTCCTCGGGGACAACTGCGCCCGCTGCCTGAGCTTTCCGCCTGCCGGCGTGACCCGCGCTTCAGTTTCCAGTTCGTGTTGAGAAGCAGCTATCATGCGACCATTTATTCGAGTTGCACCCGGGTCAGTTCTGCAGCGATTGGGGTTGCCTCTTGATACAGCGCGATCCGGCCACGGATCGGGGTCGCAAGAGTGGTGTCGGCACATCATCAATTTGCGTGGCGATGGTCTGCTCAAGTTCCGCGAGTGCAGCGTGCGCGTCTGCCACGGGGCGTTCGGCCCGGCCTGCCAATCGATCGAACGGGATAAATTCTGCTCGTTCTCATTCATATCGAGACGCGTTGGCTGTAATGACCCTTTCAACAATTCCAACTTACCACGCAAGCATAAGCATCAAGGCGGATGATAACCATTGCACGTCAGGCAGGTTTTGAAGTGCTCAAGTAGGGATAATAAATCCGGTTTGAAGATGGACTGCGGACTCCCTCTTTGGAGGCAATGCAGCAAGACGCCTTTGAGACCAAGACCAACGCAGCGCTGCTTGAATTCCGTGGCTCGATCACCAGCGCGAACCGTTTGGAGGCAGGGGGACCAATGCGCCAGAGACGGGAAGGCGGCGCAAAATCGCTTCGATGTCCTCGCCAAAGTGAATCATCGCGAGACTTCCGGTCTTCTGACGCGCATAGGCTATGGTTTGATCAGGCCAAGCAATGTCTTCGGCCTTGAGGTGGGCGATGTCGCTCTGCGACCCGCCAAGATGCCAGCACGGTTCGTAGAAGTTGTGCCGCTCCGGGTTCTTCTCCCGGTCCATGCTCAATTGGAGTTCCTCGAACGTGATGGTCCGTTTGGGCTGGAATTTGACTTCCGGCCAGAGACGCTTAGGAATGAGCGGCCAGTCCGCGTGGAGACACCGGAATCAGTGTCGGCCAGGCAGGCCCTGGCAATGTGAAGATTCAATTGCGGCTGGCGGACGGATTCGTTTCGTGCATTGAGCAACGTAGTGGCCTGAGAGCGGTCGCGGGTGCCGGGGCTTTCCTGTTTGCCTGATTCGGAATCGTGGATATAAAACACTCCGCCCAATTTTCGGCGGTAAAGTCGGCATCGATTTTTCATAGCTCGAACTTTCTGGTTCGAGCCTGCCAAGCGAGGTCGAATGGCGGGTGTATCAGCTGCACCAAACGCACAGCCAATTGCGTTTCAGCAAGTCGTGCCTGAGTACTTTCGGGCTTCTATCAGGTTGTTCCTGTGTCAAAAAGTTGCTGGCACTTTTGCTGGTACTTGGGGCCTGTGAGTTTGTGACTCCTTGTCCAAACAGTGTTCGGACATTGGAGGCGAGGGCTGAAATCGGACTGAATCACCGATTCAGATGCCAACATAATCGCATAAACCCCTGTATTTACAAGGACTATTCGCCATTGCTCGCCACTATTTTTAATTACTAGAATGACCTTCCACTGACAGTTTCACTGACAGTCCAGAGGGGGCCATCAATTTTTGTTGTAGCTGAACTGCCGGGAGAGCAGCACATTTTTCCAATGCGATTCCCCCGCAAGGATCACCTCGTCAGGTGTGGTAGACGACAGGATGATTTCTAAAAGCGCACCCTCCGGCATGCGGCCAAAGTGGACTGGCCCCAAAAGGCAAAGCCATACAACATTGGAAAAAATCCTCGGAGCCAGGTGCACAGACCTTGCTCCTTACGCCCAGCGGGAAGATTCTGAAAATCAGCGCACGTTCAAAATTCGGTCAATGAACGAGCTTTGCGGCCAAGACATCAACGTTCTTGATGTCCGGCGGCTCCGCCAGTAAATCTTTCGCTTTTGCCATCAACGCCGCTGCTATTGGCCCTGAACGATGAGCCTGGCATCCGGCTTGATCTGCGAAGGCATCAAAAATTGCAAAGGTGCTATGGTCCACTCTTAAAGCGAACCAAACAACCGTGCCAATTTCCTGATTGGCCAGTGGCAAGGCACTCTTCAAAAATTGTTCCACCGCGTCTTCTTTTCCAGGTTTGGCCTTCAGTGTCGCCAGAATTCCCAATGTGACATTTTTGCTCATAATGATCTTTGGTCTATTTTCCTATTTTCGTTGTGTGTTTTAAAAAATGATTCCTCGCTCACGGTGTTTGCTGAGGTTTTGGCAGCCAGCCGCCAGTGGCTTGAACCGGCTCCAATCGCCCTTCATGCGTCACCCAGACGGCCAAAGCGACTCGCCCCGCAACTGCTTTTGGCTCGGGATCGATAATGAACTTCCCCTGAAAGCCATTGGTTTGGGATGCAAGGGGGCGGGTGATCACAGAAATAGTGGCAAAATCGTGATTTAAATGTCGGCCCTCGTTTTCGCCGGCACTGACATCGGAAGCCACATTGCTGACCAGAACGGCAGCCGTCATCTCGTAATGGGAATTGTCGTTCTGGCTTGGTGAAAAAGTGGCATGCCAATGCTTTCCATCATCGGATCGCACAAGAAGGATGCCTGGTTGAGAGGGGGCGAAGGATGGTGCTCCTCGAAAGCCAAACCAATCATGCCATTCTTTTCCGTTCAAGACGAACTCAGGAGTGTATATATCGGTGGCCGACCACAATTGGGCATAGCTTCGTTGCCTTTCGGTATATTGCGCGTCGGAGAACTTGTCCTTCCAGCCAAGGTTGTTCCAATAATCCACATGAAATGCCACGGGAACAAATTCGGCCCAAAGCCGTGGAGAGTTTTTCAGTTTGCTCAGCCATGCCTCTGCTGGAGGACAACTGCTGCATCCCTCCGAAGTGTATAGTTCAAGCAAAGCAGTTTGATGTTGCGAACTTTGAAATTCCAAAGGCGCTGACTGGGCCGTCAGGCGAGCAAGGAAAATAAGGCAAAGGCATGTTGCAGTTACTTGCAGCGGTGTTGGCGGTTTCATAGATTTACTCGCCGGCACTTTGTAAGAGCGGCAGTGCTTGTTGATTTAGCTTCTTTTTACATTGCAACGCATCCACAGATAATGGCCCAGCGCCGCCAATGACAAGTGCGACAATGGCGGCGATATAGAGCAGATTGATTTCATATCCGACCGGTCCGAATTGTGCGCCAGCCGGAGTTGCTGCCAACAGTTTTATGGAACTGAAACCATATCGCCAATGCACAGTGAAGATGGCTGTGAGCATGACAATTATCATTGGCACACTGACGAGTGGCACGAAGGCACCGATGAGCATTGCCAGACCTCCCAAAAGTTCCACCGCCACCGTGGCCCAAGCCGCCAGCTCTGGCGATGGGACGCCGAGGTTGTTGAGAATAGCAGCGAAATGTTCCAGCCCTCCTGCCAGCTTGGCGTAACCATGAGACATGAAACCGTATCCGACAATGAGCCTCAGGGACAATGGCGCCCATTTTTTGATATGATTTTGTATTCCTCCTGATTGATCAGTCACCGACGATGTCTGGTCTTTCATTGGCGTTCTTTAATGTCGAATTATATTGCTTGCGTTCGATAATATGAAGTTCCTGCCAGGGTTTTTATTCCCGAAATATTTTGCAGGCAAAAAGCGAGGCAGATATAAGGACGCGCCATACTTTTAACGGTTCCCAAAGTAATTTCCAACCTGCTTCTGGAATGCCTGAAACATAAGAATCAATCCGATGACAATGAGTCCGCCGAATACGTATTTTCGGAAATTTTCCTGTGGCAGACGATGATTGGACATGCGGCCCGGCCAGATTGCAGGCAATGTCATTGGCAGGCTCAATAGATAATAGCGCGTAAGTTCACGATCCCATAGTCCCTTCCATAAATATCCCGCCATCCCTAGAATGCTTGCCGGAAGAAAATAGCCTTGAAGCGTCGCTCGAAAGTGTTGGGGTGGCCAGCGGCGCATGGTTCCGTACACGGCCAGGGGCGGACCGTTCATGCCATAAGCTCCGCCCAGGACGCCCGCAAAAAAACCACAGACAATCAGCCACGGTTTGCTGTCATGTTTCAGTTCGGGCATTTGCCTCCCGCTCAATGATGAGACGGCAAATGCGATTATAATCAAAGCCAGCAGGAGCTTGACCAATAATTGATGGGGGTTGGTCAACAGGGCCAGTCCCAGCGGAATTCCCAACAACGTTGGACCAAGCAGCGAGGTGGCGCTTTTGACATGAACCTTGTGCCAATCTTGAACCACGATTAAGGCTGCGATGGTGATTGATACCAGGACCGCCAGCGGAGCGGCAGTCTCAAGGGGTATCCGCATGGCGAGCAAAGGAACAGCGATCAAGGCCTCACCAAATCCCAGCGCCGAGCGTATGAGGGTGGCAGCAAATAGGACCGCTAAAACGTAAATTGCAATTTCGGTCGGGCCGAGATAAGCACCCATATCATAACAAATCACCTGCAGAAAATTATGTCCCAGCTATAGTTTTTTTGAAAACACTTTTCAAATGGATTGGAGTACGTCCTGTACAGATTCACGATTTTCACCGGCCAACAAATAAAGCTTTCCGTTTCTGGCCCAGGACGCGGTCACCAGTCCATTCTTGATAGCGAAATGCGGAGATTCGTTTTCATGTGGGAAAAATCTCTCCGTATTGTCCATGATGAATAAATCCAAGTGTTGATCCCGATTCTTGGACACAAAACATATCATTGTCACTTTTTGTTGGTTCCAATCAATCACGCGGCATCCTTGTGCTCCAATTGCCTGTAATTCTGGCGGCAGATCAAAGTTGGTTGCCACACCATTGCCTTGCAGCCATCCCTCAATTTTGGACAAATCCCGGGGCTCATACGTTACATGGCCTTGGTGCTGGAGTGAAAAGAGCGTCATGGCCTGCTGAAAAGAGTCCAAGGATTTGCCTTGTGACCGGAACAGCATGAAGCCAACAAAAATTCCCAATGTCACCACTGCCGTTGCCGTCGTAAGCCGGACCAGACTCAGCCACCAGGGAATGGGACGCTCCAGCTTTTGCAGGGCCAGCAGATTGACCTTCAAGTTGTGTGGAGGTGGTAACGCAGTCTGAAGCCGCGAGAGCACATTTGCATCCAAAGCCATTTCCTTGGCAAACCACCTTTTCAGTTCAGGGTCGCGTTCTGCCTGTTCCAGTGCCTCGCGAAAAAAGGGATCGGAAGCGTCCTTCCCGTCGGGGCGGTATGCCTGCAAAACCAATTTAGCTTCGACATTGTTCATAATGATTAATTCCGAATGTGTTTGCGCTGAAAAACTTCCGCCTGATTTTCGCCCCTGACGGTCTTCATCGTCAGAGATCTGCGGAGCAACTCTTTGCCCCGTGACAGTCGCGACATTACCGTTCCAATCGGAATCTCCAAAACTTCGGAAATCTCTACATATGAAAGTTGTTCAAAATAATACAAGGCCAACGGCACCCGGTAGCGTTCCTCTACCTGAAGGAGGGCCTGATTGACGAATTCACTTTCCAAATTGTCCAATGTTTCCGGTGTCAACGCCGGCAACTCATCCTGAACCTGAGTCAGTTCGACATGGGGATGACGGGTTTCCCGGCGTTTCCATCCTAAAAAGGTCCGATAAAGAGTGGTCGAAAGCCATGACTTAACTTTTTCCCGGTCGCGAATCTGCCCATGCTTGGTTAGAAACCGAGCAAAAGTTTCCTGTGTCAGTTCGGAAGCATCGTCCGAATTCCCTGTGAGGCTATAGGCAAACCGATACAGCCCCTCGTAAAAGGAGTTAACTGCATTTTCAAAGTCCATTTCGCTCACAACAGAGAGTGTGGTCTAATGTGGTTATTTGAGAAGCGGCTTTATTTCCGCTTCAAACTCGTCCTTTTCGGTCAAACCGAGGTGGCGTTTAACAATATGCCCTTGACGATCGATCACGAAGGTAACAGGAATGGCATCAAATCCGCCGAACGCTTGCTGCACCTTGTCGTCGGCGATCAGTACCGGGTAGTTCATGCCAAATTTCTTAACGAAGGGTTTGACCACGCCGACTCCGCCTTGATCCAGCGAAATGCCCACCACCTTCAAGCCTTGTTTGTCATACGTCTTTTGCAGGTCAATCAGTCCGGGAATTTCCGCCCGACAGGGAGGGCACCAGGTGGCCCAAAAATCCAAAATCACCACCTTGCCTTTGAAATCGTCAGAATTGATCGTTTTGCCGTCCAAATCCTGTAAATTCCAGGCTGGGGCAATGGTTCCTTCACTTCCAGCCGTGCCATCAGCCCAAACCCTTGCCAGTGACAATAGCGACAAAATCGCAACCGAGAGGATAAATATTTTCTTCATATTACATATGATGACGTCTCGGCCGGCTTTATTCCGGGTTTTTGCCTCAAAATGGTTGGAATAAAGTCGGCCTTTAATTCCTCCCATTACGGAAATGACATGTCTTTTTGAATGGGCCATAGACGGCCAAACATGTCGAACCACGCACGACCACAACCACATAACTGCATCCAAAATGAAAATATTCCACCTCCGTAACCTCGTACTGGCGTTGTTCGCCAGTTTGCTGGTCTCATCGGTACTGGCGGCCACCATCCCGCAAATGGGAGATTCCACACCTGATTTTACCCTGAACACCGTTGACGGCCAGACCGTTCACCTAAGTGACCTCACTGCCAAAAGTGACATCGTTCTGGTGGTTTTACGAGGCTGGCCAGAATACCAATGCCCACTCTGCACGGCGCAGGCCCACGATTTTATTCAGGCCGCTGACAAATTTAAAGCTGCCGGGGTTAAGGTCGTCATGGTCTATCCTGGGCCGGCGGATGATCTGACTAAACACGCCAGTGATTTTCTTCAGGATAAAAACTGGCCCAAGGGCTTCACGCTGGTACTCGACCCGGACTATTCCTTCACCGATTCCTACGGTTTGCGTTGGAATAACCAAAACGAAACGGCCTATCCCTCCACGTTCGTGATCGGCAAGAATGGCAAGGTCACATTTGTTCATGTCAGCCATCAACATGGTGACCGCGTCAAAGCCGAAACCGTGCTGGCCAAGCTGCCCAATGCTTCCCAGGACTCGATGACAAAATGACCCGGCCGTTTCCCATCAACTAAAAACTTAATATGTCTCAATTAACAGGAAAAGTTGCCCTCATCACCGGCGGTAGCAGTGGCATCGGTCTTGAATCGGCCAGGAGGTTTGTGGCCGAAGGTGCGCATGTGTTCATCGCTGCCCGCCGGAATGACGAACTGGATAAAGCCAGGGCACTCATTGGAGGAAATGTGACATGTGTGCCAACCGACGTGACCAAAATCGCCGACTTGGAAAAATTGTTTTCCAAAATCAAGGCTGAGAAAGGCCGGCTTGATATTCTATTTGCCAACGCGGGGCGCGGGGAGTTCGTTGCGCTTCGGGAAATGACCGAGGAACATGCCAACGAGATGATTGACTTGAACTTGAAGTCAGTCCTTTTCACGGTCCAAAAGTCACTTCCCCTCCTAACCGATGGAGCTTCCATCATTCTGACGTCGTCCATTGCGGCGGTGAAAGGCTTCCCTGGGTTGACCGCCTATGCGGCGGCCAAAGCCGGGCTCAGAGCCTGTGCCCGTGTTTGGGTAAATGAATTAAAAGACCGGCGAATCCGCATTAATCTGCTCTCACCGGGACCGGTCAACACTCCTCCAGTTGCCTCCAAACCTGGCGATGTCATCAAAAACATCGTGGCCTTGGTGCCGCTGGGACGAATTGGCGAGCCAAAGGAGCTTGCCAATGCAGCCTTGTTTCTGGCGTCAGATGCCTCCTCATTCATCAATGGGACGGAGATGTTCGCTGACGGAGGCGCAGCCCAAGTATAACAAGGTCCGAGACGGAGTAAGAAGACGCCGTGCTACCGATATTTACTCCCGGCGTGGCCACAGAAGCAAAGATTTGGCTGCGGTGGCCGACCGCAAATCCGAACGGGTCAATGCCGGCTGAATTAAAGCTTTGAGGCTGATCCCCGATAATTCTGCCATCATCTGGCAGTAGGCTTTTGGGGACTACCGGGAGGCCGGTCAACCCTCGTCCGGCAGAACGTCGCTCGGGCCAATTCCGAGATCACAGAAAAGCCACACTGAATTACGAGTAACCTTTCAAATAAAAATCGAAAGGTTACAAAGATTTTAAAGATTACATCGCATTTTACCCAGGGTGCCTTCAGCTATTTGCCCGCTGGCGGAACGCTTCCTGTTTAGCCCGGTTACCACAGATCGCCATGTCGCACCACCGCCGCTGATGACGAGGCGTTTCATCATAAAAAAGGAGGGTGCATTTCTTCCCCTGGCACCCTTTTATGTGCTCAAAATTTAAACAGCAAACCACCTTTGCCAACTCCTCGGCAACGGATGCGAGCACCGATTCAGGCGTGCGCCAGCGCCGTTGCGGACGAAGCCGAAAAATAAGAGGCGAAGGAGTTTCGTGAAGGTCATGATTGGTAGCAGTCCCCGGCACTATGGACCAAAAAACCTGATCCTGACCGAGCAACTCGTTGAGTGGTCCGAGCTTCGTTAACGCTCGCGGAGAAAGCGCTTTTCCCCGGTGGGCCCCTATGAAACCCCGGAACCACTCCCTCAATTCACGTGCGCGGAGCGCAATCTGATCGAGATCTCCGGCGGAAAAATTTGATTCAATAACAGCAATATCGTGTGCAGTTAGAATTCTCGCTTGTTTGAGCCAACCGATGAGGTCCTTCCCGTTTCCGATCCATTCCACCACCTCGTCCATGGGCGTCGCTACGGAATTGAGAAAATCAATGCCGGTGGAGCCCGAAATGAATATGGCCGGAGGCAATTCGTTAATCATGACAGGCCCCTTCAAGTGGATGGTTGAAACGCATTTTATTTTTATTATACACGAAAAGTATAGTAACCTGCAAGACTTAGTTTGACAGGTTACGTAAACGTGCGGTACTGTCTGTGCACATCCTTAACAAAATGGATGTGGATGTTGTTAAATTAATGAAAAACGAAACGTTTAATTGAAGGACTAAATTATGACTGTTAATTATGAAACCGTCGGTGTTAATGGACTCAACATTTTCTACCGGGAGGCCGGGAAGAAATCTTCGCCAACATTATTGCTGCTTCACGGATTTCCGAGCTCAAGCCATATGTTTCGGAATCTCATCCCCATGCTGGCCGAACACTACCATATTGTCGCGCCCGATTTTCCGGGATTTGGCCAGACCGATCTCCCCAGCCACAAGGAATTCGCCTATTCGTTCGCAAACCTGGCGGAGGTGGTCGGTAAATTCACCGAGGCTGTCGGGCTTAAGAAATTCTCCATCTACATCTTTGATTACGGCTCCCCAGTTGGCCTGCGGATGGCGCTGAAACACCCGGAGCGCATTCAGGCCATTATCTCACAAAACGGGAACGCCTATGTTGAGGGGTTAAGCGACGGGTGGAACCCCATTCGCGCCTACTGGAAGGAGCCGAGCCAGGCCAATCGCGATGCGCTCCGCTCCATGTTGACCCCGCAAACGACGGAATTTCAATACGTGCACGGCGTGGCCGACAAATCCTTGGTCTCCCCGGACGGTCGCTCGCTCGATGATTTCTATCTGTCCCGGCCCGGAGCTCATGAAGCGCAGCTCGACCTCTTTCTTGACTATGCTAAAAACGTCGAGATGTATCCTGAATTCCAGAAATTCTTCCGCACAGCCAAACCTCCCTTTCTTGCTGTATGGGGCGAAAATGATCCGTTCTTCCTGCCGGCGGGGGCCGAGGCGTTTAAGCGCGACATCCCGAACGCTGAAATTCAGTTTTTTGACACGGGTCACTTTGCGCTCGAAACCCATTGCAGCGAGATCGCGGCGGTTATTCTCAAATTCTTGAAGAAAGTGGTTCACTAAAACTGATGCCATCCAATGGCTAAAATAAAAGGACGACTTTATTATGAATACCTATGTGAAAAATGCGACCGTAGTGCTGGTCCACGGAGCCTGGGCCGATGGCTCAAGCTGGAGTCAGCTTGTCGGGCCGCTCAAAGAAAAAGGTCTCGGAGTGGTTTGTGCTCCGATTCCCTTGACATCTTTGTCGGATGACATCGCGGCAGTGACCAGGGTTGTGGACATGCTTGAGGGGCCGATTCTGCTTGCCGGACATGCTTATGGCGGCGCACCCATTGCGGGTGTCACCAGTGAAAAAGTCAAAGGGTTGGTTTACATCGCTGCTTTGGCACCAGCCGAGGGGGAGACGGTGGCCGAGGTTTTTTACCGTGAAAAACCACATGCCAAAGCGCCGCAACTGGCACCCGACACCCAGGGCTTTATCTGGATGCCCGAGACTGGCTTCGCTGATGCGTTTGCTCAGGGTGCCGACCCTGACACCTTGGTCATTCTGAACGCCGTTCAGAGGCCAATCAACGTGAAGTGCATTCAAGAGAAAGCCCCTGTCCCTGCCTGGAAATCAAGGCCCTCGTGGTTTCTTGTGGCGGAAGATGACCGGATGATCGCGCCAAAAACGCAACATTTTATGGCAGAGCGAATGCGGGCAATGGTTCACTCCCGTCACGTGGACCACACGCCTTCCATCACCGCGCCCGGCCATGTGCTCCAAATCTTGATCGAAGCGGCCAATGCGACCCTTGGCGGAAACTAACGAAAATTATGAACCAGCCTGTTGCCATCGTAACCGGAGCAAGCCAGGGCATTGGCCGCGCGACAGCGATTCGCCTGGCGGACGCTTTCAAGTCCATCGTGCTCGCCGCCCGAAACGAAGAAGCGCTCAACGATACAGCGAGGGTCGTAAGATCTGCCGGAGCCGAGCCCCTGGTGCTTGCCCTTGACCTGAGGAAGCCAGATGCGGCAAAGAAGCTCGTCACAAAAACGCTAGAGCGCTTTAACCAAATTGACGCCCTTGTTAACATCGCGGGGGCTGTTCCTCAGATTGATCTCCTCGAAATGACGGATGAACAGTGGGATGAGGGCCTGGCGCTCAAGCTTCACGGAGCCAGACGAATCACCATTCACGCGTGGGAGGCGCTTAAAAAATCCAAAGGCTCGGTCATCTTCACCTCGGGCAATTCTGCCTTGGCCCCGAAATCAGCCTTTGCCGCCGTGGCTACGATTAATGCCGCCATCGTCGCCATGGCGAAAGCGTTTGCCGAACGGGGCATCAAGGAGGGAGTGCAGGTCAACAGCGTTCTCCCCGGACCTGTCCTCACGAACCGAAGGCTCGCCTATATGGAGAAATATGCCCCGGCACACAACCTGACAGTCGAGGAAGCTCTTGAAAAATTCCCGGCCGATGCGGGAATCACCCGCTACGGCCAGCCAGAGGATATCGCAAACCTGATTGCATTTTTGGTCTCGCCTGTCGGAAAATGGATGACGGGCGCAGCCGTCCGAATGGACGGGGGCGAAATCAAGACCATCTAACGAGATGTAAGATGTGGAAGGAGTCGTCCGTTATCTCGTTTCTCACAGCGCTTCGACGCGATAAAAGCGCTACGGATATTTGGTTGTATGCAGACGCACGAAGTAAGCCCGGACGGCTTCGATACATTGATCCAGTGTCCAGAGGCCCTGCCTCTGGCGGCGGGGTTTGGGGGACGGCGCAAGTCCCCAAACGCAAAGTGCGGTTGAGCCGGTCAGACTTAACCGCCCCCGCTTAGGTATGCCGTTAGGGTGCAACCGATTTTTTGGAAGTGGCAGCGGCCTTCGATTCGTATTCTTCCAGCGATGGAATTTGCATCATGGCTTTCTTGGCGTAAGCGCGATGCACGGCCTTACTGTTGTGGCCAAGGGCTTCCTGCGCGAAGCGTTCAGGTATCCCTGCGACTTTGGCGCGTTCGGCCCAAGCGTAGCGGTAGCTGTGCAACGTAATACCGGTGATGCCGAGTTGGCGGCAACGTTGCCCAAACTCCGTCGCCTGGTCGCCCGCCCGCACGGTGGAAAGATACGGGAACAGCGGCCCCTCGGCGGGCAGGTCTTTGAACAGGTTCAAGGCTTCCTGCCCCAAATGCACCAGAACGGGCACGCCGGACTTTTTGCGGGTGAATCCGTGTTGCTCGTCCAGTCCACGTCCTCGCCTCGCAAGCAGGCGATGTCGCCCTGGCTGGCCCCCAAGTGCCGGCAAAGCTGATACAGGGTCTTGCGTTCGGGGTTCACCTCGGCGGCAATTATGTGTTGGTGTTCGTCCAGCGTGATGGCCCGCTTTTCCTTGAACTTCACTTTCGGCCATTGACGTTTAGGCAGGATGGACCACGGAAGCCAGTTCATGTCCAAGGCGAAGTTGTGAATCCGCCGCAGATAAACATTTGTCGAGACGGTTCCGAGTTCCAACACATTCAGGAAATGCGCCGAACGGGTTTCCAAAATGGGCAGGTTGCGGATGAGGTCAAACGCCTTGTCCTTCATTGCCGTTTCATGCCGGTGGCGCGTGGTGTCGCTTTTGGTCTTGGTCAACTCGTCCATTGCCGTTTGCCAAGTGCGCTTCGCCACATCCGGGTCGGTGGCCGTCAGATACGTCCGGGCAATTTGCAGATTAAGCACTGGCTGGCGGTGGGCCTCGTTCTTGGAATGGAGGATCGCAAGCGCCTCGGCTTCGTCCTTGGTGCGCAGGCTGTGCTGTTTGCCGGTGGTGGTGTCTTCGGAGTAAAAACTCCGTTCCGATTAAACAAGTTGAATCTCGATTTCATAGGCGGTTTGCCTTATCGAGATACCAGTCCGTTTCCTGCCGCGTTTGTGAACGCTGGTAGTGGCGAGTTTCAACTAGTTCTGGCAAATGGTGGCGAGTTGTTTAAACAACCGCCGCTTTATTGACAGTTTCATTGACAGTGGCCTTTCCGACTCCCTTTTTACCTGCATTTGCAGGGAATAAACTATGGAGGCGAGGGTCGGAATCGACCACTGTTCCACCGACTAACAGCCGTTTCACGACGCGGTTGATATTGCGGCTTGGCCTGAAATTAAAACGGGATGGAGAATTCAGGAAACTGGCGTTTTCTCAATTGTGTGGAAAAGGGCCGGGTGAGGCGGAACCCAAATCATGCCACCCGGATACTTCCGACCCGGTTCAAGGTGGGGTCTGGATCCGATAAAAGCGTTGAAGCTGGTTTGTCACCCCGCCGGAGTCAGTGATTTGCAGCGGCCCGCCCGCTCCGGGGACGTTGGTGGTCAGCAGCGTGTTCCAGATGCCGAGCGCCAGGTCGCTGCTCCATTGCACCCGATAAGAGCCCAGGGCGATGCTGGTGAAAGTTACGTTGAGATCAGCGCCATTTTTTTGGAGATTGACCGGGCCGGGCGTGGCAAGCGCCTGTTTGACCGCCTGAAGCAGCGGGGCGGGCGTATTGGGGGTGTAGTCTTGCGCCAGTTCCCAGATCATGACGCCGCCCAGGCCACGGTTACGGGCATAGCTCACCTTGGCCTGGCAGGTGCGCGGATCGTCGTAGGAGATGAACAGGTTGTTTGTAGGATTTGCGTTCGTGATGCCAATATAGGCCGCTTGGGCACTCACATCCCAATGGTATAAATTCGACTGATAGTAAGCTGCCATGATATCGGTGTAACGGTGGGCGGTGACAGTGGGGGCATTGGTCCAGGATTGCCGTGGTTGGGTGATGCTTGACAGCGAAGTACCACGGCCACCCGTCCAAATATAGCCATAGAAGGCGATGCCAATGCCAAGCTTGCCCGGAACAACCCCGTTGTTGATAAAATTGTTCACCGCAACATTCACCGAAGGAACCAGGCCGCCCGAGCTGGGGAAATGGTAGCCACCATCATAAATCGGCGAATTGAACCAGGTCACCCAGCCACCATACGGTCCGGACAGGTCATACGTCATGATATTGATCTGATCAAACTGGCTTTGCAGCCTGGCAAACATGACATATTGTGCGGTCGCAGAATCTCCATAGGGTGGATAAGCGCCAGCCGCCGCGGTCAGCAGTTTTTGCTGAGAAAATCCATTAAGCGCGGAGCGCAAGCCGGTCACCAGATTGGTGAACAGTTGGGCATCGGCGGTTGGCAGCGGCTCCCAGTCAATATCCACACCATCGTAGCCACGGGTGGCTACAAAATTGGTGAGGTTGCTGATAAAGACCGGCAGGTTGGCAATGCTTGTCGCCCCTTGGAAGGCATTTTCACTGTCGGCACCGCCCACGCAAATGAGCACTTTTCTGCCGGCGGCATGAGCTTTCGAGACCAAGTCCGTCGAATTCGCCAGCGTGACACCGCTATTCAAGCTGCCATTTGAATTCGGCACCGCCGAGAAATGGACGACATGCGTGAGCGTGTTGAAATCGATTGAGGATGCGGGCATGCCCGCCTGTTCCCAGCCTGGATAATAGGCCGTTCTCCAAAGTTCGGCGTGGGCTATCGTTAACGACAACCACAAAATACCTGACAATACTTGCGACCTTCGGCGGTATAAATTGATTCTAAAACCCACGATTGTATTAAAGGAAATCAAACCCAATAGAAATTGAATTGAGCTGTAGTGGAATCAAGCACTCATCCAGCATGACAGCAGACACAACCACGATCAATCAAGGATTGCTGGCGGCGTGTTCTGTGAACCATATCCAATCGTCATTCTTCAGAGCCCCACCGGGAATATAGCTTATCTGAGCTTTCGCAGTCAAAAGCACCCCGGTCTTCCACTTATGCACTTCACCATGGCCATCGGCGAAGGAAAAAGCGCACGCACCTCCGAGATATGCAGCGGGCACATCGGGAAATCCGGCATTGGCTGGCTGGCTGAAAATTTCCAAATATCCATCATTGATGGTGTAGGGATTTTCTTCGCAAAAGACAAAGGCATTTGAAGGCACCGGTTTCGTAATATCAGAATCCTTCACATATTGGATGGCAGGCGCGTCAAAATTGATTTTTCCTTTTGTGTATACAGAACCCATCTGACCGTTCATGGAATAGCTTCTTAACCGCTCCCCATTGGCTGAAAGCATTGTGTCTCCAGGAGATCTGTAAACGCCGACCTGGTTGCCCAAGTATGGAGCCAGCAGGCCGCTGGTATATAGCGCCATGTTGGTGTTGCCCATTTGATTACCTGTGCCCTCCACATAGGCCATGGTGCTGACATCAATCCAAGCTTTTGAACCAGGCGAAGGCGGATTGAATGGAGCGTTGGGAAGCAAAAAGCCATTGTTGTCATTTGCATACATGATGGCACCCAGCTGAAGCTGCCTGATGTTGTTCACCGATTTGACCCGCCATGCCTGCATTTTGGCTTTGGAAAGCGCGGGTAACAGCATGGCCGCCAAAATCGCAATGATGGCAATCACCACCAGCAGTTCAATCAAGGTGAAGGCGTTTTGGCAACGGCGAATGGCTGGCGAACGACCAAAGCAACTATAAGGGCGATGTTTCATTGCTTTAATGCTTTTTGAACTTCTTTTGATATCGGCCGGGGCGTTCTTTTGCCCCGGCCGATGAATTCAAGCATGCATGATCACTGCAACTGGACGCGGAAGAACTTCTGCGCCCCGCTCACCGAATTTGTATAAGGCGAAGTCGCGCCGCCGACATTGACATACGGTCCGCTGACATTGGTGGACGATTGGAGCGTGCCAACCGGCCACGAGACCACAATATTATTGCCGGAGCTCGCCACGGACAGACGCGTCGTGTTCAGAAAATGATTCTGAATTTGTTGCGGGCTGAGCGCATATTTGTAAATAGCCGTGTCGTCTACAGTCCCTTCAAACGTGTTGAAGGCGCCGTCGGTGCGCTGACCAAGAACCGTATTGCCAAGCCCCGGGGTGATCCCGGCAGTTCCATCCGGATTAACGCCCGCTCCGTTGGGAATAAAGTTTGCGCCAGCAACCGGCAACGGTGCCACCGCCAAAACCCCGTTGATATACATCTTAAAGTTGGTGCCGTCATCGGTAACGACCAGGTAATACCAATTATTGGCCACAAGCGAACCCGCTGATAGGAATACGTTTCCCGGTTGGGGAACAAAGGCGAACGTCCCATTCGGTTGCTGGTAAATATACCAGCCATTGTAAGGATTGGGAAAAAGGTTGTATTCGGATGAAAGCACCACCCGATAATCTCCCCCGTTGGCACCAAGCGAGGATGGCTGAACCCATGTCTCAACTGACCACGGCGTGGTAGGATTGAGTTCCGGCGCAAACGGAACTTGGATCGTCGCCCCGTTTGCGATGGTTGCCGCGGGATCGGTATCGTTTGGAATGCCCGGTGGCAGCACTCCGTAGGTAATACTGCCTGCATTGGGAGTATAAGAGCCGTCAAAGCTGCCCACTGCATCAACTGCGGTAGCTGCGCCAGTTGTTTCATCCAAACGCCAGTAAGCTACCGGCTGGTCTGCCGCGACCACAGCACCATAGCCGGTGAGCGGAACATTGACCGCCCTTGGCTGAACGGTGAGCGTGGCGGCCGGAACAAGCGTGGAGGAGAACGGCCCATTGACGGTGACCGCATATTGATAGCCGCTTTGAGATTGCTGCACATTGGTCAACCACAAGGCCGCGCTGGTGGCCCCGGCAATTGGCGTGAACGTGCCGCCGCCGTTGATACTCTGGGACCATTGATAGGTTATGGGGGCTGCGCCAAACGCCGTCACATAGAACTCGGCATAACTACCCACATTGCGGGTGATTGAACTGGGTGGGCCAGGAATGTTGTCGTTGGTCAGCACGGTGAGCGTTGCGACCATGCTGGTGACCGACCCGTAATTGTTGGTGATGATGACCTGAATGTTCGCGTTGTTGTCCGCCGGATATAGGGAGGTGAACGTCAACGGATTTGCGTCAGCACCAATGGGGGTGGAATTTTCAAACCATTTATAGTGCAGCGGTGGCGTGCCCCCGGGCGTAACGGAAAAACTCACCGGCAGGCCGGAATAATTGGTCGTTGAAGCAGGACCTGAAGCAATCGAGGGTTTCGTGAATGCGGCCCGGAAGGAGTTCGTACCTGCTTGATAGTGAGTTTGAATCTGGCCGGCACTCAAAACATTGGTGTAAAAAGCGACTTCATCGATGCCGCCAATAAATGGCAACCATCCGACTCCTTGTCCCGAACCAACGTGCGCATCCGAACTGATGGCGGGTGAGTAAGCTACATTGTAAGGGCCATGGGCCACATCATTGATGTAGACCATCACACCACCCGCTCCGTTGTAGGTGATCACCAAATGATACCATATGCTCGGAAAACTGATGGGGAAGTCGGGGAAGCCCTGAAACAGAACTCCATTCGGCATGTTCAAATAAAAATAACTGGTGCCTCCGTTTGCGTCCGCCCCCGACACATAAAAATTCCAGCCGTTTGGAAACTGCGCCACTTCGATCGGGACTGAATAGGAAGCGGGCTGGCCGGTTGGCTGGACCCATAATTCACAGGAAAACGGAGCGCTTGCCGGAGGTGCGATTAATGAACTGCCGGGAATGTCCACGAAAGCAAAGTCGGCGAAGCCGCCACCGCTGAACAGAAACGAGTTGGTATCTATTCCCGGCAGACCCAACTGCGGATAAACGGCTTCGTTATTTGGGTTGATGGCAGCATTCACGCCGTTTACGGAAGAGTCAACGGCGGTGGTTGCACCTGGTAATTCTTCAAAGCGATAGTAAGCGGATGGATTGTCCGCCAAAATTGTGCTGGGATAATCTGCCGCGCCCGCAGTGCGGACACCCGCCATTGATAACACCGCCATCAACGGCAGCAGTTTTGTTTTCCACAGGGTTGATGTTTTTGTAGATTTCATAGACGCCTGAATGGTTATGGTTTTTGGATTAAGGTTTGACGTTTGATGCTCCACGTTTGTTGCTCTGCGCTATCACCTTGCAGTTTAAATATTTTTCTTGTTCTGTATACCCCCTGTATTGGGGGGGTAATATTGCCGCCTTGTTTTACGCCGCCTGCTCCGCGCGCGATTCAATCGACAATTTTCCAGACGACGGACCAATGTTTCGGTGCTGGCGCGCATGCCGGGCCGGTCCTAAATATGACCACCCCGGAGATCAGATGATCTGAGCCGGAACGATGCAGTGGGAATTCAACGCAAAGGCGCCAAGCGGCAAAGACGCAAAGTGGATACCGCGAAACCCGCAGACGGGCCTACGGCAGTTTGCGCTCACGAAATGGTGACTCCCATGACTGGCCGTTTCTGGGTTCTAAACTCTTGCGCCTTTGCGCCTTTGGGTCTTTGCGTTGAATGTTTTCCGCATAGATACGGCTGAGACCCCGGCAAAACGCGTGGCGGCGACGTCCTCGTCGCCGGGAACATGTGTTTTTTCAACGATTTCAATCCGTCAAGCAAGCGACGAGGCGTCGCTTCTACTCTTTAGCAGAGGTCTCGATCCATCCAGCCAGACTTGTTGAAATTGCCTGGTGACTCAACATTCGTAAAACTTTTGCTCGTGAAGTGCCACTGTCCGTTGCCGTCAACTCGCAACCAGCGGCCCTGTCGAATTTGCCCGCGCCTGCGCCCGCCGCTTCCAAACCGGACAGCCCGGCAATCGGCCTGATCGCCTCATCTCACAAGGTCTGAGATTGCTTCAATAACTGGTTATCCGGGTGATGCGTGGATTGAATTCCATTTTTTGCAGCAGATGATGAAGCGGTGCGGAACGGTTCCCATTCCGGCTGATTCTCGAACACCCAGTGGTAGTATTCCGATTCCTTGAGCTGGCTGCCCGCCGCTTCATCCAGGATGAGCGTGCATTCCGGATGCAACTGCAGCGCAGTGGCGGAAATCATGCTCGTGATCGGGCCTTCAACGGCTTTCGCGACAATCGCCGCCTTTTCTTCGCCGGTCGCCAGCAGAATGCAGTGGCGGCAATCCAAAATGGAACCGACCCCCATCGTGATGGCCCGATGCGGGACCAGATCGGGCCGCGGAAACAGTGGCGCGTTCTGGGCGCGCGTCATCGGCGAAAGGATCTTCACCCGTGTGCGCGAGCGAAAGGCAGACAGCGGTTCATTGAAACCCAGATGCCCGTTCTGGCCAATGCCGAGGAGTTGCAGGTCGATGCCGCCGTTATCCGCGATCAGCCGCTCGTATTTGGCGCACTCGGCAACCAGATCCGACGCCATGCCATCGGGCAGATGGGTGTTCTGCAAATCAATGTTCACTTGCAGAAACAAGTGGCGGTTCATGTAATGGCGATAGGAATTGACATGGTGGTTGGACAAGCCGATGTATTCGTCGAGGTTGAACGTGCGACAGCTTGAGAAATCAAGCCCTTCTCCGGTGTGCATTCGCACCAGCCGGGCATAGACCGCCTCCATGGTATTGCCGGTGGCCAGCCCCATGACCAGGCGTGGATTCTTCCTCATTTCACCGTCGATGACCCGCGCCACCAAATCGGCGGCCGCCTCAGCGTTCGGTCGAATCACCACTTCCATAAGGTCATCACTTGAAAAAATTCTTTTTGCCGCCTTGAATTCAAAAGGGCTTATTGCTCATTAAGATCCTAGCAGCCGCAGTGGGGGCAACAACCCCCCTGAATTAGGGGTTGCCTAACTGGTGGCTTCACTGAAAAGCTTGGAGCAGCAATGCATCCTCAAATTTTGAATTGGATTGCGGCCCCAGTTCTCCTGGACAAGGCATGAATTCCCATCATGAATTTGGCTCTTCCTTTGCCCGGCGGTCTGCCATGTTGAAAAATAATTTCCGCGCGGCCATTCGGAACCGTAATCCAAATTAAAATATATGAACCAGAATCATGGCGCGGCAAAATCGGGTTACAATCGGTTCCTCCTGCTGGTCGCCGGACTGGGCGGCCTGCTTTACGGCGTGGACGTCGGGATTATTTCCGGCGCGCTGCCGTATCTGGAAGCCACCTCCAAACTCAATGCCGGGCAACTCTCCTTCATCGTCGCGGCCGTTTTGCTGGGCAGCGTGATCTCCACCCTCTTTGCCGGCCTGCTGGCCGACTGGCTGGGGCGCAAAAGCATGATGGCATTGAGCGGCATCCTGTTTGTCATCAGCATCCCGATGATTGCGCTGGCGCATGGCTACGAAGCGTTGGTGCTCGGACGATTATTGCAAGGCATCAGCGCCGGACTCATCGGGGTCGTGGTGCCGCTCTATCTGGCGGAATGTCTGGGCGCAGCGGATCGCGGGAAGGGCACGGGAATTTTCCAATGGATGCTGACCCTGGGGATAGTCGCCGCTGCCCTCATCGGTTTGTATTTCAGCAATCGCGTGGACGACGTCGCCAAGCTCGGCGATGCCGGCCGGCTGTTCCTTTTCAAGGATCACGCGTGGCGCAGCATTTTCTGGGTGTCATTGCCGCCGGGCATTTTATTTGTCATCGGCAGTTTGATGGTGGCCGAGTCGCCGCGCTGGCTGTTTCGCAAAGGCAGGCAGGACGCCGCCCGCGCCGCCCTGCTGCGTTCACGGGACGACCGGCAAACCAAAATCGAGCTGGACGAAATGGCCGCCACCATCGCCGCCGAGAATGCCAGGTCCGCCGGCACCCAGTTCAAAGAATCCCTGTTGCGCCGCAAATACCTCATTCCGTTTGCGCTGGCCTGCGTCATTCTTGCCTGCAACCAGCTCACCGGTGTCAACTCCATCATCGGCTACAACGCCACCATTTTGATTCAGGCCGGGCTGGGCGACAAACAGGCGCACAGCGGTTATCTGATTCTCACACTGGTGAATTTTCTGATGACCATCGGCGCGGTCGTGCTCGTGGATCGCAAGGGCCGGAAATTTCTGCTCTCACTTGGCAGCGCGGGCATCATCGTTTCGCTCCTCTGCGCGGGAATGATTTTTCACCAGACGGAAAAACTCCGGGTGGACAAAAAGGATGCCGTGCAGTCACGGGTCGCCACCAACCAGACGCTCACGCTCGCGTTCGATGCGCCCGCGGCCGCCGGTTTTCTGGCGGGAACTGATTCCAGCGGCAGGCCCGCGACGCTCGTGGTCATTTATTCCTATGGCGATTTTCGCGCGGCAACCACCGTGGCCCGCTCGGACGACCTCGCCGCGAAACCGGTTGAAATCACCCGCGCCGGCTGCCTGCCGCCGAACAAAGTCGTCGCGTTCTTCTCAAATCCGTTCGCGAATCTCGACGCGGCGCAGACGGCCCCGCTGAAGATTGAGAACGCGCTCATCACGCCCGTTCCCTCCGCGCGCAACGGCTGGCTCACCGCCATCTGCCTGTTCACGTTCATGGCCTTTTTCGCCGTCGGCCCCGGTGTCTGCGTCTGGCTCGCCCTCTCGGAACTGATGCCCACGCGCATCCGGTCCAACGGCATGAGCATCGCGTTGCTCATCAACCAGGCCGTCTCCACCACCATCGCCGCGGTCTTCCTGCCGACCGTTGGCAAACATGGCTACTCCACGATGTTCTTCGCGTTCGCCGGCAGCACGGTGATTTATTTCATCACGGCGGCTTTCTTCCTGCCGGAAACCAAGGGAAAAACCCTGGAAGAAATCGAGGAACATTTTGAAGGCCATAAAAAATCTTAAACCTTATGAAATCCAAAATCGCCGCGTTGATCGTTTTGTCGTTCACGGCAACCATTTTTGCCGCCAGCACGAATACGCCGGCCATCATTCCGCTGCCCCAGAAAATTGAGTTGCACGACGGCGCGTTCAACCTCACCGCCGGCACGCGCATCTACGCGGATGCCGCCTCACGCGCCACGGCAGCCTTTTTGACGGCACAACTGCGCCCCTCCACCGGTTTTCCGTTCAAGACCGGCACGAAATATTTTGGCGGCGCGGCCGTTCCCGGCGGCATTTTCCTGACGACCAAAAGTGCGAACCCAAACCTCGGCCCCGAAGGTTACGAGCTGACCGTCGCGTCCAATGCCATCGTGATCCGCGCGCCGGCCCAGGCGGGATTATTTTACGGTGTGCAGACCTTGCTCCAATTGCTGCCGCCGGAAATTTTCTCCACGAACCTCGTGAGCCAGGTGGCCTGGCAGATTCCGTGCGTGCAGATCGAGGACTGGCCGCGCTTTCCATGGCGCGGTTTCATGTTCGACGTGAGCCGCCATTTTTTCACGAAGGCCGAAGTCAAAACCTTTCTTGACGCGATGGCGTTGCACAAGCTGAACACGTTTCATTGGCATCTGACCGACGACCACGGCTGGCGCATCGAAATCAAAAAACATCCCCGGCTCACCGAAATCAGCGCCTGGCGCTCGGAAGCCGGCTTCGGCTTTGATCCCAAATTGACCACGGCCTACGGACCGGACGGTCGTTACGGCGGATTTTACACGCAGGACGACATCCGTGAGGTGGTGAAATATGCGGCGGCGCGCCACATCACCATCGTTCCGGAAATCGAAATGCCCGGCCACGCGACCGCCGCGCTGGCGGCGTATCCGCAGCTGGGCAGCACGCCCGGACCCTTCGTGCCGGAAATGACCGCCGGCATTTTCAATGGCATTTACAACCCGGCCAACGAGGCGACCTTCCAGTTTTTGGCCGACGTGCTGGCCGAGGTCGGACCTTTGTTTCCGGGCAAATACATTCATATTGGTGGCGATGAGGTGCCGAAAGAGAGCTGGAAAACCAACGCGGCGTGTCAGGCGCTCATGAAGCGTGAAGGCCTGAAGAACGAGGAGGAATTGCAAAGCTGGTTCATCCGCCGCATCGAAAAAATCGTCAATGCCACCGGTCACTCCATGATTGGCTGGAGCGAAATTTTGCAGGGAGGCCTCGCAAAAAATGCCGCCGTCATGGACTGGATCGGCGGCGCCAGGGAAGCGGCGGGCGCCGGTCATGACGTGGTCATGACACCCACCGCGTATTGCTATTTTGATTTCTACCAGTCGACCAACAAGGCGGCCGAACCCAAGGCCGCTGGGTGGGGCGGACCGCTGCCCTTGAACAAAATGTATGCCTTCGAGCCCATGCCCACGAATGTGCCGCCGGAGCTGCAATCGTTCATTCTGGGGGCCCAGGGCAATTTGTGGACCGAGCAGATTTCAAATTTCAAGCAGGTTCAATACATGACCTTTCCGCGCGCCTGCGCCCTCGCGGAAGTCACCTGGTCGGCCAGGGACGCGAAAAATTGGGACGACTTCATGCGCCGTTTGCAGGTTCAGGCAAAACGGTTTGACGAACTGAACATCAATTATCGTCACGCCGCCCTGGAGACGCCGGAGCCAAATCTCCTCAAGTAAAACTGTCCCGCAAGCCAACCTTTTTTTACACCTCAACCCTCAACCCTGTGAGTCAACAGTGCACCAAAATACAAACCAGCTAACGGTGCAGATATTTGATGACCGCTTCCGTCCGCGAATGAACGTGCAGTTTTTCATATACCTTTCGGCTGAAACTGCGCACGCCGTCCACCGAAATGTCCAAATGGTCGGCAATTTCCTTGAAGCTGTAACCCCGCGCCAATTCGTCGAGGAACTTTTTTTGTCCCGGCGTCAGCTGGGCAAGGTCGGAATTTTTCGTGAGCCGGGAGAAGAATTGAACCACCCGCCGGGCAACCTGCGGCGTCATGGGTGAACCGCCGGCGTGGAGCTCCTGAATTGCCTGCAACAAACGTGTCGGGGAGGTTCGCTTCAGCAAATAACCACTGGCCCCCGCCTTCAGTGATTCAAAAAGCCGGTCACTGTCTTCGTAAGCTGTCAGCATGAGAAAATTCACGTCGGGCAGCGCGGCTTTAAGTTCACGGACGCATTCCACCCCATCAACGCCGGGCATTTGAATGTCCATTATAACCACATTGGGTTTCGCTCGCGGGATCCCTTCAAGCGCAGAAGACCCGTCCTCGTAGGTTCCCGTCAAATCCAAATTTGACGTATCGGTGATCAGCTCGGCCAGATTGTTTCGGATGTCTTCGTCATCCTCAACAATCGCAACTTTGATGGACTTGCTCATTTTTGATTTATAGAAAAGACCTTTATGAGTCTCCTGGATGAAAGGCTTTCGCTCAAGCGCATAAACATGCACCGTTCAGGCTGGTGATTTCATGGCTTTGACAGGGCGGGAAGGTTGATCGTCAACTTGACAGTCGTCCCCTTGCCGGTTGCGGTCGCGACCCTAAGCTGGCCTCCCAAACTTTCAGTGCGCTCGCGCATGTTTTTAAGCCCGCTGCGTTTGCTCCTGGTTTGCATCGCACCGAGGTCAAACCCCGTGCCGTTGTCCTGGATCGAAATTTCAATCTGCGGCCCCTGAGTTTTGGCATCCAGTGAAACCTCCGTGGCGCGCGCGTGTTTGAGGGAATTGTTCAACGCCTCTTTGGCGACGAGAAAAATGTTGTGTCGCATTTCCGGTGGCAATGGCGCCTGGGGCAGGTCATCCGGAATCTGGAAACGGCAGTTGATGCCCGTGTCCTCGAACAATTCGCGGGCGAACTGGGTGAGATATTCCAGCAAACTGCGCAACGAATCGTTGCGCGGATTCACCGCCCAGACAATCTCATCCAGCGAGCGCGCGGTGCGGAGGGAAAAGTCCAGGATTTTTCCCACACGCTTCTTTAGCTGGTCGGCGTTGTTGTCTCGCGATCGCTCCGAGTGGCTCAACATGGAAATGTGCGTGAGGCTGGCCCCCAGTTCGTCGTGGAGGTCGCGGGCGATCCGCGCGCGTTCGCGTTCCATGGCCTGCTCCAGTTCCAAACGTCTCACGCGCGCCCGGTAACGGCGGCGTTCAAAGTATCGGATTCCTCCGCCAACCAAACCCAAAAGCATCACCAGGGACGAAACCAAAAACCAGGTCGTCTGCCAATAATGGGGCAGAATGATGAAGGAAAATTCCGCCCCAGGCGCGTTCCACTGGCCATCACTGTTGCAAGCCGTCACTTGAAAGCGATACCGTCCGGGTGGGATATAACTGTAACGCGCCACGCGCACCCTGCCGGCATCCGTCCAGTCCGAGTCCAATCCTTCCAGCCGGCATTTGAATTGGATTTTCTCCGGCGCGTCGAAGCTTAACCCGGTGTAATAAAAATCAAAACTATGTTTGCCCGGTGCAATCTCGGAAATTTCATCTGCCCCGTTTGAAGTTGTGGATCCGCGCAGACCGGCAACCTTCGGCGCCGGATGCAACGCATCCAGCTTTTGTCCATCCACCAGGACGTCTTCCAGCAAAACCATCGGCAGAACGACTTTGTGGGATTGCCGCTGGGGATCAATGACGACGATGCCTTTTTCAGTTGAAAAACAAAGTTCGCCGGCGCGGGTTTTCAGCGCCGCCCCAAAATTGCCCACGCATTGTTCAGAAGGCATTCCCTCTGAATAGCCAAAGGCCAACGGATGCACGGAGGCTGTTTGGTCTTTGGCCACATTGTTCAGCGCCAGTTTGCTGACGCGCCAGACACCCCGGTTGCTTCCCAACCACAAGCATCCATCATCATCCTCCAGGATTTGTAAGATGGTGTCGCTGATCAAACCCTGTTCTGCGGTATAAGTGACCAACCGCCCGTTCGACCATCGCCCCAAGCCCCCTCCATCCGTTCCAATCCACAGTGTTCCTTCAGAATCCAAAAACAACGCGCGAATCAAATTGCTGCGCAAGCCATCCTTGACCGTCAAGACTGAAAGTTTCCCGTTCCGCAGGCGGGCCAAGCCACCGCCGTCCGTCCCAATCCACAGAGTCCCATCAGTTTCTTGCGCCAATGCCGTCACCGGATTGCCGGGAAGTCCATTGACGGGAATGAATTGCTCTTGCTGCAATAGTTGGAGCTGGCCGTTGAATGTGCCAACCCAGATTCCGCCGGAACTATTTTCACACAGAGACAGGATGCGATCGCCTTTCATCCAAGCTGCTTCGTAGGCTGAAGCCAGTTTCCCATCTTTCCATTGATACAGCACCGCTGACACCCCCCACCACAAGCTGCCATCCTTTGCCGCCAGCAATGACTCTACAAACAAGTGATTGCTGATCGGCGGCTTTTTCAAGAACTGCTCAAACTGCCCTCCGCGCCAGTGGAACAGCCCCTGCCCGAAAACGCCCACCCATAATTCCCCATCCGTGGTTTGCGCCAGCGAATTCGGGACACATTCGATCGAACCAGGCAGGAGCTGATAGACTGAAAGTTTTTTGGGGCTTATGCAGTTCAAACCGCCGGTGCGAGTGCCCACCCAGAGGTGTTGCGCGCGATCCACACACAAAGAACAAATGTCATCATCCGACAAACCGCTCCCTTTTCGCACCGCGTTAAAGCGGCCGTTTCTAAAATAATACAGCCCCTCCTTCCACGACCCGGCCCAAATGGTGCCGTCCGCAGTTTCCGCCAAACGGGTGATGTAAAACTGGGGCGACCCCGCTTCCACTCCATAGCGAACCCATTGTTCCTGATCATGACATAAAACTGCTCCATCGTGCATGCCCACCCACAACGCATTTTTGCTGTCCACCAGCAAACAATCAGGAATTTTGTCATTCAACGTAAATTCAGCCGGGATGTTGATTTTTAAAATTTGTCCATTTTGAAAATACCACAAACCGTCATACAAGGTGGCGATCCAAATGCCGCCCTGCTGATCTTTCGCCAGGTCGCGAATATGAATGGAACTTAAATCTTTGATTGGAGATTCAAATCTGCCATTCCGCCAACGGTTCAAACCCGTGGGGGTGCCGATCCACACATCGCCATTCGTGTCTTCCAAAAGGGCGTTGATTGACATTCCGGCCAGACCATCCTTAAGGGTGAGAGTTTCGATCGCGCCATGGACATACCGGCTCAACCCGCCGCCGGCGGTCCCAATCCACAGTGTGCCTTGGCGGTCTTCCAGCAGTGCGGAAATCCGAAGGCTTTCCAAACCATCCTTCACTCCCAATACCCGGCAATTCACACCATCGAACCGTGCCAGCCCCTCACCCGTGCCCAGCCAAAGATAACCGTCACGCGTCTGGGCAATGGCGGAAACGGTATTGTTGGGAAGCCCTTGTTCGGTTTGCCATGAGCGTATCAGAAAAGACGCATCTGCGGGGTTGGCAGATTCTTGGGCAACCACCGGAAATAACATGTTGCCGACCAAAATAAAATAAAGCGCGAGTCCAAACTGGCGAAGGCGCAATATCATCATTTGTATCCAACCACATGTTGCGATTTGTTTCAATTGAATTTGAGCTTTTGTCATGGAATTCCATTGCGCGCTCGCGGTGAAAATGCCGCGTTACTTGACGATGGCATCGCTAAAGAGCTTTCGGAGTTTTGGCGCCCTTTTTCTGGCAGCGAACGGTTGCCGGCCATTCATCACGACACGCCTGTGAGGCGTCCAATCTTCCACCGGTGTGAATTCTAATTTTTCATGGTTCAGCCTTTGAGTTGGTCGTTTACGGTTGTGACGAGCGGTAGTATTGCTGCGCGTTCGTCGCGTTCAGGTCGTTGAACTGCCAGGCGCCGTTCGTGCCAGCGGTGTTCGTGCTGATTGTCCGGATCAATTCCGCCGACAACCGTTGGCGACGTGCAGGCGCTGTTAATCACGCCGGTCGTGTCGTTGCCGGACGCGATGGCCGGGACACTCATCGCGCTGGTCGTCCCGTCGTACAACTTCGTGTTCGGCTGCGCCGTTACCGTGATGGGCCGTTGATTGATTGTCACCGAACCTCTCGCGCCGGTCAGCGTATAGTTGCCTGCCGCTGAACCACCAAGCGTCAGTCCGCCGAACGAAGAGAGGGTTTGTGAAGCGACATTGGCGCTGGCCAGTGTGGCGCTGCCGGACAAAGTCAGGTTGGCGCCGTCCAGGTTGTTGGCAATCGTCAGAGCCGAGGCCGACGCACTCATCGTCCCATCGTAGTTCCGGCTGCCGGTCAATGAAACCGCAAGCGGATTCACCGTCAGTGACGTGCCGGTGTTGTTGGCGGCGGCATTCAAGAATGGTGAACTGTTGCCGTCGGAGGCGTGGGTGATGGTACATAATGCCTCCGCTGGCGCTGACCCTGGTTCTTTTTCAAGATGGCGGATATCGAGATAACCAAATCTGCCACGAGGCAAACCTGGCATCGGGCGCATCTCAATTTTTGCGGGGGTCGCCGTGAAGGATGTGGGGGAAGAGCAGGTGCCAACGGTGATTGCGCCAGAAAGTTTCCAGACACATCAATCCTTCATC